>Ga0209515_10001130_pt1 | contig 46064 bp, 35 predicted proteins | sample Subgroupgradi54m_FD_187454 | JGI IMG/M metagenome (GOLD analysis project Ga0209515, IMG submission 187454) | Subsurface groundwater microbial communities from S. Glens Falls, New York, USA - GMW60B uncontaminated upgradient, 5.4 m (SPAdes)... ... | reverse complement strand
GGCCGCGCGCGCGGCCGTTGTTGCCCCCCGGAACTTGAAGGCGTGCACGAGCGAAGCGGCCGGCCCGCGGTGCGCGGCCGCGGCGCGAATCAGGCGGCAGGAGAAACGCCGCCCCGCGCAGTCCGTGCAGAAGGGCGCCGCTCCGCCGCGCCGGCCGGCGCAGCGCACGCAGGCGGGTTCCGGCGGAGGGGGGAGGGCGGCGGTGCATTCCGGGCACAGCGGTCCCGGCGCTTGGCGCAGGTCCTTGCGGCAATGCGCGCAGGCCTGCGGCAGCAGGATGTCGAGCGCGATCTCCCAGCATGTTCCCATCCTTTCATACGATTGAGACCCCCGAAAAGTTGCATGGCCGCGCCTGGGAACAAATTGTGTAGTTCGACATTTTTTGCAAGAATAGTCATGCAGAGAGACTAAGGGCGCCTAAATAATAGCTCGTCATATAGCATGATGGCTCCACACGTCGGGGGTGGGATGACAAGACTTTTTTATTTCGTGCCTCTCGGTCTCGCTCTGGCGCTTGGCGGCTGCGCTTCGGCGATTCAACGGGCGGCGCGGGACGGGCAGGCCGATCAGATCAGGGCGATCATTGAGTCCAAAAGGCCAAAGGAAAAATACGTCCGCAGGGCCCTTTGCCTGGCGGCCGGAAACGGCCATGCCGCGGCTGTTGGGAGCGCCGAGGCCATCAAGGTCCTGTTGGACGCCAAAGCGGACGCGAACGCCAGGAATGTGGACGGGGTCACGGCCCTCATGGCCGCTGTCCTGGCGGCCCGCCTCGAGGCCGTCTCGGCTCTCCTTGGGGCGGGGGCCGACCCGAACTTGAAGGCGAAGAATGGCGGCACGGCGCTCTCCCTGGCCGAGGCGGCCGGCCAGAAGGAGATTGCGGCCATGCTCAGGAAGGCGGGGACGAAGGAATGAAGGCTCAACTGCCCCGGGTATAAATGATCCCACGGACAGTCTACTCTCGTCGAGACCGGCAGTATTTTGGTTGCGGTTTTGCTACCAATCCCCACTGGAGCTTCAGCGGTTCCCATAAGCCTGTTGGTTGGCAGCCACCAGTTGAGCTACTTTGGCTAACAACTCGTCAGGGACGACCATCAAATGGCAATGGAGAGCCCTTGCCTGGCTGACCACCGAGGAAAGCCTGGGGTCATGGGTTGAGCTTTCCATCCGAGCGACATGGGGTTGCTTCACCCGAAGCGCTTTAGCCACGGCTTTCTGAGATAGCCATTTCCTGCGCCGCATAACGGAGAGCTGGGTGGGTAAAGGGAGATCCGCAAACTGCTTGGCATACTCTTCAGCAAGTTTCGGATTTTTGGCGAGCATCTCCTGAAGATGCGCATCAAATCCGCTTTGGGTCACTTTTCTCATATTCCCCTCATTCGCCTTCTGGCCAGCCGCATATCGTCTAATGGCGTCTTGGCGCTTTTCTTCTCAATGGCGTGGAGCAGCCAAGCGCATCCTCGTTCCACGCAGAAAAATATCCGATATTGAATCCCCTCAAACAGCCTTTTGAGTTCCCATAAACCCTGTCCCAAAGGACGAATCGTGATCTGCTTCGATCTTAAGCTCTCCGCCCCAAGAATCTCCAAATCCAGGGCCAGCTTGACGTAGGCCGCCGGACGCTCCGTGGCCAACGCGTCCAAGTAGTCCTTTACGGGACCGGAACTGCCCTCCGGGTAATAGCGTATCTTTATGAAGCTCATTTATAATATAACAGATAAGTTATATTTAGTCAACCGCAAAATCTGACAGTCCAGCCACGCGTACACGTCGTTCGGGCAGACATTCTTCAACAGGTCTTCGCGGCAATGAGCGCACGCTCGCGGCAGCAGGATGTCGAGCGCGATCTCCCAGCATGTTCCCATCCTTTCATACGATTGAGACCCCGAAAAAGTTCCATAAGGCCCTTGATTGCAGGCTGTTTCAGGGGGTACATTGTGTCTAGATATTACGGCGAAGGAGATTCTCTGGCGATGAACCCTCTCGTTTTGGCGGCGGAGCTCTGTGCGTTGGCCGCGCCCGCGCAGGCGTGCCTCTCGGGCTGGGACTGCTGCAAATGGAATGACCCGGCCCATCAGACGCCGAAGTATGTTGTTGGACGGATCATCTATGCTTTTCCGCATACGCCCGCGGGCTTGAAGCAGGCGCTTCCTACTATCAACGCGATTTACCCGGGCACCGAGATACTGCCCGGCAAGGGCGACAAGGTGCACATTCCCTGCGTCGGCGTCGTGGATCTCATCGTCGCGGCCGGCGAGGGCGGCAAATCGTGGTGGTGGGGAGCCGACGCGGCCGGACATGAGTGCAACAAATGCAAGCCTAACCGCTGCGAGGACGTCTCGAAGAGCAGGAAATGCGGCGACCCTTCGGCTGGAGCCGGACCGGGTGCGGGCACCGGCGCGGGCGCCGGCGAAGCGGGCTCGGGCTACGGCGGCGCCGCGGCCAATTGCGCGGGCGTCCAGGTCCCCAACCGGCTATCGGTCGTGCAGCAGACGGCCGCGGACAATCCCGACGCGTGGAGCGCGAAGCTCAACCCGAAGGAAATGGAAGAGTGCCGTCCCGATTCGCGCTTCATCGATCTCGTCGTGGACAATCTGCGCAGGGAAGACCAGCGCTGGGGCTTCAACTGCAAGCGCGGCAACTGCAACGATCCCTCGCACGATGTCATCGCCTACTATTTCGGCCAGGGCAAGCCTTATGAGGGGGCGCCTCAGGTGATGCTGGTCGACATGATTCAAAATACCTGTGCCCCGAACGCCCAGCCCAGTTGGCAGGTGCTCGAAGCCAACTTCGGCAACGGCTCGGGTGCGGGCTGGACGAGCAAGGGGCGTTTCGCCAGCGGTCCCCATCAAAACATCGTCATGAACTGCCCGTCGAAAGGCGCGGCGGCGACGTCCTCGGTTTCGCCCCTCGGCGGCGGCGGAGGGGGCTCTTTGTCGTCGTCATCCCCATCGAGCGCGCCGAAGGCCGCGCCGAAGAAGAACGACGGCAACATCGGCGGCACCGGCGGGAAAGCGCCGCCGCCGATCCAGGGTCCCGGCACGGCCGATGAGCCGCCGGCGCGGGCCCCCGCGACCGCCGCAGAGGCGAACGAGGAGGAACCGGAGCAAGGTCCGCCGTGAAATAAGACGGTCTTCAGCGGCGCTTCTTGGGGTAGCGCTTGAGATCGGCGAGGCGCAGCCGGAGCATTTCCGATGGAAACAACGCGAGCTCGAGGCGCACCGCGTCGCGGGCCGAGTCGTAGTCCCCAAGCCGGAAGCTCGACAGCGCCCAGATTCTCAGCCCGCCCGGGTAGTATGGATTGAGTCCCACCGCGCGGCGCGAGCTCGCCTGCGCCGCCGTCAACTCGCCGTTCGCGAACTGATTTTCCGCGAGCACGCCCCAGGCCTTGAAGTGATCCGGCGCGCAGACGACGGTCTGCTCATAGAGCGCGCGGGTGTCGCGGTATAAGAAATTGCGCCGTATCGTCAGCCCGCCCCAGATCAGCGCTGTCGTCGCGAGAGCCGCCGCCGCGGCGGGACGGCGCGCGGCGAGGCCGAGCGCCAGGGCGAGACCCGCCGCAGACAGATAGAGAAAGCGGTCGGCGACCGGGCTGTCCATGTAGTACTGGGCGCGCTGAATGGCGGGCAGAACCCCGAGTGCCGCGAGCAGGAGCCCGAACAGGATCTCGGGGCGGCGCCGGGCCGCCCACAACGCGCACAGGAAAAGACCGGTGAAGGCGTGCCACCCCCAACCCATCGGCATCAGACGCTCGCGGCACGGAGGATGCGGCCACAGCATGGTCTTCACGTACCAGCCGAACAGGAGCGACGCAGAGTGAGGGGCCGTCGGCATCGGGCCCGTGTCGAGGCCGCGGAAGCGCCAGAACAGGTAGCACGCGGCCGTGAGCGCGAAGCCGAGGCCGGCTCGGCGCTGGAGATCCCGGTATCTGCGGCGGGCGAATAGTAAAGAATAGCCGGCGAGAAATGCGGGGACGAGAATTCCCGTCTCCTTGCTCCCCAAGGCAAGCCCAAAAAATACCAATGAGCACGCCGCGGCACGACGCGATCCGTTATCGAGAGAACGCGCCCAGCACAGCAAGGAGGCGAGTGAAAACGAAAAGGCGAAGAGATTCCCTTTGAACGAAGAAACGATTAATGTCTCCGCGTGTGTCGGGAAAAGCGCGAACAGCATGGCCGCGAGAAGGGCGGAAACCGTCTCGGCTCTCAACTGAAGAGCGACCCGGTAGACGAGACAGGCGTTGAGGGCGTGCAGCAATATGCCGATCGCGCGATACAACACGGGATGGCCGTGCGTCGCATAGTGGAATAAAGTCACCAGCGGCTGATAGGTCCCTTCTCCCGTCAATGAGAGGTAGTTACGGGAAAGCAGACCCCGGATAAAATCGGAGAACGGAAGAAGAAGAAAAGGCGCGCCCTCAACGAAATGACGGTCGTCGCCGAACACCGGCGCGGTCAAAGTCGCCGCGTAGGCGAGCGACACGGCGGCGGCCAACGCATACGGGGCGGCCGCGTCGACGGCGGGGGCGCGTCTCATGGGACCGATTATTCCAAAAAAAGTAGAGTCAGGGGCATGACCTTGATCCGGCGCGAGGCCCTTCCGATCGGCGTGGTCCTGGCCTTCGGCTGGCATCTGGCGCTGCGTCTGCACGGCTGCGGCCTGCCTCTTATGTCCGATGAAGGCGAATACGCCTACGCGGCCCGCGTCTGGTCCGAGGGAGGACTTCCATACCGCGACGTCTTCAACCAAAAGCCGCCGATGATCATCGCCGTCTACCGGCTGTGCGCGGCATTGTCGTCCTCCCCGGTCGCGCCGCGGTACGCGGCGATGCTTGCGGTGCTCCTGACGGGGCTCGCTTTGCTTCTGCTCACCCCGAAACGATGGACCTTGCCCGCGCGGCTTTCGGCTCCGCTGGCGTACTTCGTTCTGAGCACGACGCCGGTCGGTGATTTCGGCTTCGCGGCCAACACCGAGGTGTTTGCGGCCGGATTCACGGCCTGGGCGGTTTGGGCGGCGTCGCGCGCGACCGTCAATTCCGCCGTTCTCAGCGGGCTCCTGGCGGGCGCGGCGCTCATGACGAAGCAGACCGCGCTGTGGCCGGTTCTGGCGGCGGGCGTCCTCGCCGTGTGGCGGGGGGGCCGGCGTTGGGAGTCGAAGGCCGCGGCTGCGTTCGTCTCCGGCGCTGCGGCGATCCCGCTTATCTGGTTGGGCTACTTCTGGACTCGCGGCGGCCTGGGCTCATTCTGGGACTGCGTCGTCGCCGGGAACATGCGTTACGCCGCGGTGGCCGACTGGCCGGCGGCGGCGGAGCAGGGACGATTCTTTATTCTTGAGCTCGCGCCGTCTTTTCTTAAGGGAAGCTGGTCGGCGTGGGCGTTGGCGGCCTTTGGGCTGCGCGGACTCGCGGTGCGCTGGGAAAATCGCGGCGAACTGATCGCCGTCCTCTGGCTTGCCGGCGCCCTGCTCGCCGCTGCGACGGGTCTCCTGTTGTTCCCGCATTACTTCCTGCAGGCCGCGGCCCCGCTGTGTCTCGCCGCGGCCTACGGCGTCGAGCGTCTCGGACGAAAGCGCGCCTGGGCCGCGCTGGCCGTGCTGGCCTTGGCGCCCGTCGCGGCACAGGCTGATTTTTACTTCGGCAAGAGCCGCGAGGCGGTCGCCAAGGACTTGCTGTTCCCGAGCCCCTTGCTCGAGACCGAGTGGCTCGGCGGCCGGCTTCGCGAGCGCACGGCGAGCACCGACCTCATATGGGTGTTCGGCTCGGAGCCCGCCCTGTACGTCTACGCCGGGCGACGCGCCGCGACGCGCCACGACTTCGTCTATCCGCTCACGATGTTCCCGAAAAGTTCCGAGCTTATTGAGATCGAGCTCACGGAGCTGCGCGCCGCGCGCCCCGTCTATGTCGTCTACGTTAATCAGCCGATCTCGACCCTATTCGGCTCGCGCTTGGGGCTTTCATTTCGCGACTCCGTGCGCGCGTGGCTCGCGGCCGATTACCGGCTCGAGGGATACGTCGCCGTTGCGCGGGAGTCGTCGCCGATATCGATGGTCCCCGAGAAGAGCGTCGATTGGCGCGCCCAGAACCGGCTGTACGTCTTCCGTCGCCGTTAGCGGCTACTTCGCGCGACGTTTCTTGTCGAGGCCGTAGAGACGGGGCTCGCTGAACGGCGTTTCGACATCGATAAGGTCGATGAAGGCGACGCGAACCCAATACGCGTCGCGGGCGGATATGATGCCCGCGACACGGAACTCATCGTAGAGGTTGATGTCCTTCAGCGCGTCATAGGTGCGGTCGAAGACGACGTCTTCGAAGCCGCGCGTCTCCGACAGCTGAATGCGAAAAGCGCCTATGTCGAGCCGCGTCTTAAGGAGCTTGCCGATCTCGTCCTTGTTCAGGCCCGACATCAGCGGCGGCTGCGCCGCCGCAGCGGGGGCTGCGCGGCCGGTATCCAGAAATAACGACGCGGCGTCGGCCGTTCCGGGCGCCGCGGAAGCGGGCGGCGGCGAAGACGCGGCGCCGTCGGGCGGGATGGCGAGCGTCGCCGGCACAGGCGTGGAGATTCTTCCGCCCCCGCGCTTCTTGCCCGCGACCGATGGTCGAGTTGACGAGGATTCCGGGGACGCCCCCGCCTTCGCGATGTCCGCCTCGCCGAGCGCGGTCGGCAGCTCGGTGCGGACCGGAGGCGCTTTTCCAGCGGCCGGTGCGATACCTGACACAGGCGCGGCAGCTCCCTGCGCGGCCGGCTTGGCTTGGCGCGACTGCGCGGGCGGCGTGCGCGCGCTTCGTGGCCCCGACCGACGCGGCGGGAAAGCGGCGGACGCGTCCTTTTCAGAATCGAGCTCGATTGAAGGACGGCCGCCGGACGCGCAGGCGGCCGTCAGAAAGACGAGGGCGCCGATGATCGCCCGCATTAACCTAGTATAGCCCCGTCTCGGGAATATTCAAGGGACGCGCCCGCGTAAGCCCGCTCGGGGCCCGAATGGTATCATCAGGATATGGTTCAGGTCTGGATTCGACGCTCGCTTTTGGCCGCGCTCGCGGTGATGATCGCCTCCGGCGCCGGCGTCGGCGGGATGTTCCTGTCCGGCTGGTGGCGCTATCATCAGCTTGAGAACTCGATCATCGAGAAGATGGACGCGTACTACCTGAACCTGACCGTTCCCGGCCGCGAAGAGTATCTCCTCTCCGACGACGAGGCGTTCGAGGTTCCCTACATGGCCTCGAAGCTGTCGGTCGCGGCCTCGCCCACGCGCATCCTCGACGCGAAGGATCGCCTGATCGCGGAGTTCTCCGTGGAGAAGGGTCAATACGTCCGCTCCCCCGATCAGCTTCCAGCTTTCCTTAAGAAGGCGCTTGTCGCGAGCGAGGACGCTCATTTCTACGAGCACCGCGGCGTCGACTGGAAGGCGACTTTGCGCGCGGTCGTCGTGACGATGACCCGCGTCCGGCGCAGCCAGGGCGGCTCGACCTTGACTCAGCAGCTCGCCAAGCAGATGTTCACGACCCGCAAACGCACCGCGGGCCGCAAGATATTCGAGTTTTTCTGCGTGCGCAAGCTCGAGCAGAAATTCACGAAGGATCAAATCCTCATGATGTACCTGAACTTCGCCTACTTCGGCCACGGCGCCTTCGGCGTCGAATCCGCCTCGCGCTACTACTTCAACAAGCCGACTTCCGCGCTCGACGTCGGCGAGTCCGCGATGATGGTCGGCATCATTCCCAGCCCGAATAAATATTCGCCGCTGGACTCTCCGGAACTCGCGCGTCCGCGCCAGCGCACCGTGCTCAAGCGCATGGCTAAAAACGGCTTCATTCCCGAATCTTCGGTCGAGCGCATCGAGAGCGAGTTCTGGGGCCGCTACGAGCGCCGGGCGAGCGTGCCCGAGGTTTCTTTCTGGCGCACGCGCGTCAACGAGGCGCCTTACGTCGTGGAGTTCGTGCGCCGTCAAATGCTGCGCGCTTACACGAAGGAGCGCCTACTGCGCGGCGGCCTGACGATCCGCACCACCTTCGACCTTGAGGCGCAGAAGGCCGCCCAGCGCGCCCTGCGCGAGCGCCTTGCCGCGGAGAACGACCCCGCGACCAAGCCCGACGAGGACGGCGAGCCCGCCGGCAAGGAAGCCCCGGTCGAAGGCGCCTTGGCGGCCCTGAACCCGCACGACGGCGCCCTCCTCGCCTTGGTCGGCGGCACCGGCTTCAGCTTTCAGAACCAGTTGGACCGCGCGAGCGACGGCCGCCGGCTGATGGGCTCGGCGATCAAGCCGTTCGTCTGGGCCGCGGCCTATGAGAGCGGACGTTTTAAGGCGGACTCCAAGTTCATCGATGAACCGATCACCTACAAGATCGGCGGCGGCCGCATGTGGTCGCCGCACAACTACGGAAACAAGTATCACGGCGAGGTCAGTCTCGACGTCGCCTTGTGGAAGTCGCTCAACTCGATCGCAATCAAGCTTCTTAAGGATATCGACATCGACAAGGTGCTTGAGGCTCTCTCGACGGCTTCCGGCGTCCCGGTCGAGCGCCTCCCCCGCAACCTGTCCCTGGCATTGGGCACCGCGGACATTTCGCCCGTCCAGATGGCCGCGGCCTATGCCGTCTTCGCCGACGGCGGTCGTGCCGTCCGCCCCTGGTGGCTGCGCCGCATCGAAGACCGCGAAGGCAAGGTTTTGAGCGATGGCGACGCGCCGAAAGTGGAGGGCGCGGTCGTCTTCTCCTCGGCGACCGCCCGCGCGATGATCGAAACGATGCGCGGCGTCCTAGGTCCCGAAGGTACGGCCTACGCTTCCGCCCGCCGGGTCGGCTTCAACGTGCCCGCGGCGGGAAAAACCGGCACCACGAACGATTACCGCGACGCTTGGTTTGCCGGCGTCACCCCGGACCTGGCCGCCGCGGTCTGGATCGGCCACGACGACATGCGCATCGCCATGTCCCCCGGCAAAGCCGGCGGCGCCATCGCCGCCCCGGCCTGGATGAGCTTCGTCAAAGAACTCTACCTCAGCAAGCCAACCAAAGAGTTCTGAGTGTCAGGCCTGCAAATTCGTTGAATTCGCCGCGGCGTAACGCCTAAGGCTTAGGCGTGGATTCGCGGCTGAGCGCGAGGGTCGGGGGCCCGCCGGGACCGTAACGAAGCGACAGTCGCGCGATCGTGCCGTCTTCTATGCGCACGAAGCGCTCGCGAGGCTGCAGCGCGTCGGACATGCGGGTCCATTCGCCGATCGGCGGCAATAGCCAATGTTCAAGACGCACGGGTTGGTTGCCTGCAGGGAGCTTGAGGCGCGCGTGTTTTTCCTGCGAGCGCGGGCCAACTGCGGTATGACCCGCTTCCTTCCCATCGACGAAGACTTTCGTGAACGAAACGCCTTCGTCGTCCGCGTTCGGCACGGCCTCGACGACGACTGCCTCAAAGTTGGGATTTGCGACCTCGACGATAGCGACGGGGGGAGGGGGAGGGGGAGGCTTTGGAAACTCCGCTCGGCGAGGTCCTGCGCAGGCTGCGGCGAGCAGCGCTGCCAGAAGCGGGAACCGCCTCATTTCGCCCGCACGCGGAAAGAATATTTATCACGCACGTTGTTCTGCGCCGCGTCGGCGGGTTTGAGCCTTACGAAGTAGGTGCCTCGGTCGAGCTCGCGCTCCAGGATGGCCGGTTCACCGGACTTCGGTGCGGTGGTGGATGACGTCTCCTTGTACTCCTGGTCGAACAAAGTCATCGTTGGTGAAACGTTGATCACTCCGGTGAGTTCGAGCACGACGACGCCCTTCTGATAAAGGTTGAACTCATACCAGTCCTCGTCGCCTTTCGGCGCGAAGTAGCCGTCGACCGACTCGCCGACCTTGAGCGATTGGACCGTCGTGCTTGAGTTGTTCGGTTCCCACTCGAGTCCGGACTGAAACGGTATAACTTTCCGAGCCAGCTGGTAGCTTTGTCGGCTGTCGGACTTCTTGCCCGATTTCTCCGCCACGACGATGTGGTAGTCGCCCCCCGTCAGCCCCCAGCCGGTCATGATCTCGGGCTGCTCTTTGCCCATGTTGTCGATGAATGAGATCTCATTGCCGAGCCCGTCGCGCAGAGACGCGGTCAGGTCCATGCCGGCTAGCCCCGACAGTTCCAATCGAAGAAGCTGCCTCGTCTCGCTCGTGGACGTGACCTTGTACCAGTCCTGGTCGCCAGTGGGCGCGATCGTTCCGGAGATCGAGTCGAGCTCGAGCGGCGTCGCGTCGGCGCGTTGATCGTTCGGTTCGAATTCGCTCGCGCCCTGATACGGCAGGAGTTCGGTCAGGAGATCGTACGGTACATCGGGATTTCCGGCGTTCTTATACTTCGAGCGCAGGCGCAGCTGAAATTTCCCCGGGCCGCGCACGCCGAAGTTGCGCAGGCTCTCGCCCTCCCCGATCCCCCCTGCGTCGAGCTCCTTGAGCTTGTAGCCGTTCGTGTCGTACACCTCGAGAATCGCGTCCACTTTCGGCACTTCACTCACATCGATGTTGAGCAGAAATAAGCCGGGGCTCTCCACCGAGATGGAGTACCAGTCCTCTTCGGCCGCCCCGGGTTCTTCGGAGAGCAGCTGCTTCGCCGGCCAATAGTGGCCCTTCGCGAGCCCGCCCGCCTCGATCGGCTGCGCGGTCAACGCGGTGTCGTTCGGCTCGCGCTCGCGACCCGTGGCCCGGTCGAGTTTCGTCCGGAGCTCATAGACCTGTCCCGGGTTGTTCGCCTTCTCGTTTTTGTTCGCAACGACGAGGTAATAGGCGCCGGCGGACACACCGAGGTCGAGCAGCTGCTCGTCGCCCCCCACGGTCGTCTCATCGACGCGCTTGAGCTCGCGCCGGTCCTTGTCGAAAAAAGAGACGATGAAATCCACATCTTTAATCCCGCCGATCTTTGCCGTCGCCACTCCGTCCGCCCCAACATCGAGCCGATACCAGTCCTGGTCATGGGGCGACGAAATCGTCCCGAGAGCCTTGTCTCCGGACTTAAGGAGCGTGGCCTGCTGATACGAGTCGTTAGGCTCCGCCTCCTTGGTCGGCCCGCAAGCACCCATGAGGAGAATGAAAGTCAGACCCCTAAGAAATTCGTTGAATTCTCGGCGGCGAGGGAACATTTTCAGGGGGTCAATCGTATGATTAGTATGGGAAGACGACCAAGAATACATTATCCCGGCGCGGTCTATCATGCGATGGCCCGGGGTGACGACCATTTACGCCTATTGTCTGATGCCAAATCACTTTCACCTGGCGCTCAAGGTTTCGGCGGTACCTCTTGGCTCGCTTATGCAGAGAATACTCACTGGATACTCGATAACTTTCAATCATCGGCACGATCGGACGGGCCATCTTTTCCAGGCCCGTTATAAGTCGATTCCATGTCTTGAGGATCGGTATCTGTTAAGCCTGATCAACTATATTCAAATGAACCCAGTGCGAGCTGGATTGGTCAAGAGCGCAGCGGATTGGTCTTGGTCGAGCCGTTCACCGGTGGAGCTGCCCAATTTGGATTACGAACACCTGTAATCGCAATTAATTCAAACGGCAAAATATTACACTAGGCGCTGAAACTCAACACTCGCGATGAAACGACCAGCGACGCGCAATTTGAAGCTGAGCCCGCGGACCGGCAGCGTCCTCGAGGCCGGGCTGCTGCTGGGGCTGATCCTGATCGCGCTGGCCCTTCCTTTGAACAGAGCCGGACAGCCGCTGCCGGAGGTGTCGGCCTCGGACATCGACATCGGGGAGTCCTTGATCCATGGCCTCAGCGCGCCGGACGTCAATTCGGTCACGACCTCGATGCCGCTGTCCACCGTCTGGGCGGCCGCGCAATTCGGGCATCTCGGCTGGGGAGCGGCTCGACGCGCGTGGCTTCTCCTGGGGAGTTTGCTGCTGCTCGCGGCGGTCGCCTTAGCCTGCGAACTGGCTCCGTGGCCGGCCGGACTCCTGACGATCCTGATTCTGGTTTTCGCGCTGGATGACTGGCTGTCGTTGACGAACACATTACATGTCATCTATGCGCTCTTGATACTGTGCGTCGCCTGGACGTTGGCACGCTTCGTCCGTAAGCCCTCTCCCGCCGCCGGCGCGGCGTTGGGGTTCGCGATCGGGACGAGTTTGCTGTACCGGTCGCCGTTGCTGTTCCTGCCGCCTTTGCTGGCGCTCGGCTTTGCCTTCCGAAAGATTCGCCGCGATCGCGGCGCGGCACGAGGCCTGGCGCTGGCCGTGTTGCTGCCGATTCTGATGCTCATTCCCTGGATGAAGCTCAATTATAGTCTCCATGGAAGACCCAATCCGGCCGAGCACATGCGCTCCGACACCAATATCGTCAGCGGCGCTATGGGATTGGTGGCTAATATCGAGGGTGATATCCGCGCGCTGGCGCCTGAAGCCGAATTCGAGCCCGGCCGCGTGCTGGGTTGGGCCGTCCGGCGCGTGCTGTCTTCTCCCTGGACCTACGCTCGCGCGGTTTTCCAACGCATCGGCTACGCCGCGTCCTTCACTCCCTGGCTAAGTCTGGGCGCGCTCGCGGCGTTCTGGCTGGGGCGAAACGACCGGGCCACGGCGTCCGTCGTGGTATTGGCCGTCTATTTTCTCGGCGTGCACGTGCTGATGCCGATCGCCCAGCCCTATCTCATCCCGTGCCGGATGCTGCTGAGCGTACTCGCCGCCGCCGCCGCCGCGAAGATGCTCACTCCTTCATTGACGGAAGAAGGAGTGAGCCGTCAATTCACGCGTCTGTTCTTTCGCGCCTGCTGCGCGGTCGCCGGCGCGCTCGGCGGGGCGGCCCTGTTGTTGGTGCTGCGCTACGATGCGTATGGATCGCGGACGGGGTCGCCCGAAAGATGGGCGGCGGCGTCGACGGCCGCGCCGGACGACGCTTGGCTGATGCGCCGTCGCGCGGAGAAGGCTTTGCGCTCGGGCCGGCCGCGGGAGGCGGCCGCCGATCTCGGGCATGCCCTGGCGCTCGCGCCGCTGAGCGGCGACACCCACGCTTTGTACGGTTATGCGCTGGCGCTTTCGGGCCGCCCCGCTGTGCTCGAGCGCTTGCGGCTCGGACCGGACGCGGCCGTGAAGTCCCGGTTCGAGCTCCATTTCTTTCAGGCCGCCGCCGCCCTCCGGCAAGGCCGTTCGGCGCGGGCGCGCGCGCTCGTGCGCGGCGCCGTCTCGGATTGGGCCGGTACGAGCCTGACCGTCAACCGCCTCAAGACGCCGCTCGAACGCGAAACTTTAGCCAAGCTGAGACCGCCGCCGCTGACCGCGATCATCGGCGCGGCGCTGTCTCCTCTGACGGGCGCCGAGCAGCGCGTGTTTCTTGAGATCGTCGCCCATGCGGCGCCGCCGGAGCACGTCGCCGACGCGGCGGCGTTAGCGGGCTTCATGCTGCTCCAGCAAAACCGCGCCGCGGACGCCATGCCGCTGTTGAGGCAGGCGGTCGAGGCCAACGCGCCCGTCGTCTGCTTTTTACTCGCGGAGTCCGTCGGCGGCCCGTCGCGGGGCGATCTGCCGGTCGCCTTCTTTGACGCCTGCATCGCGCGCCTGCCCAATAACGCCAAGCTATGGGCCGATCGCGGCGTCGCGCGCGCCGGACGCCGCGACCCCGGCGCCATCGACGATCTGCGCAAGGCGCTCGAGCTCGATCCTTCCTCCCAGGAAGCGGTGTTGAGCCTCGCCTATCTGCTGCAGGCCCGCGGGCGGGACCGCGAGGCGCTCGAGCTTGTCGAGGCCGCCCTGGCCCGAAGCGGCGACGGAGAGCTGCGCGCTCCGCTGATCGAAACGGCCTCCCGGCTGCGGGCCGCCCGCTAAGGTCGGCGCGGCTTCTTGGCGACGCCGCGTCCGTTCGTCTTGCCTTGCCCGGACTTGGCCGCGAGGCGGCGCTCCATGAGGCCGTTGGCCGCGACCTGCAGGCGCACACGCTCATCCTTCGAGTCGAGCGCTGCGGCCTTGCCGGCGGCCAAACGCGCCTCGTCGAGATTGCCGGACGCGCGCGCGGCCTCGGCCCACGCGATCAGATTCTCGAGATACAGCGGATCGAGTTCGGCCTGGCGCGCGCGCTCGGCCGCGGCGGCCTTCCAGTCGCCGAGCTTCGCATAGGAAACGCCGCGCGCGGCGTGGACCAGGACATAATCAGGGGCCTGGGCTTGAAGCCGGTCGTAGGCGGCCAGGGCTTCTTCGTATTTTCCCATGTCGTTGAGCGCGTTGCCTTTGAAGTATAAAGACATCGCGTAACCGGAACTTCCGGGGCGGACCTTCGAGAACAGTTCGACCGCTCGAGGAAGATCGCCTCCCTTCGCGTAATAGATCGCGGTGTTAAGGTTCACCTCGGAGCGCAGCCAAAGTCCGGGGAACAGGGCCAGCCCGACGAACGCGAGCAAGCTCGGCGCGTACAGCGCTCTGCGGATGCTCTCGGAGACGGGCAGGGGGTAGACGCTCACGGCGGCGCGGCGCGCGGCGAGCGGGGCCAGACCCGCGGCGAGACCGGCGAGAGGCCAGGCATACCACCCCGGCGCGGGCGCGTGACCCGCCCAACCTAAATGCGCGGCGGCGAGAGCGCCGGCGGCGGCCGCGGCGAAGCCGGCGGCGTAAATCGATTCCGGCAGCGCCCCTGCGCGACGCAGGGCCGAGGCGCCGCGCGCGCCGGTCCAAAGAGCCGCCCCGAACAGCCACAGCCACAGGACCGCGCCGATGATGCCCAGCTCGACGGCCGCTCCAAGCAGGGGCAGCTCTGGGTAATAGGTCATCGAGTTGTGGCTGCCTTCGAGCTTGATGATTTCGGCGGGGCGAAAGCGCGGATAATGGATCGAGAAGGATCCCGGCCCGAAACCTGTCAGCGGCCGCTCCGCGATCATGCGCAGCTCGGCGGAAGTCGTCAGGCGTCGGAACTCCGACGCGTAGGACCACCGTTCGCGGCGGGCGTGGTCGCGGCGTGCGTTCACTTCTCCGGAATAGTTCGGCGCGGTCGTCAGCGCGGCGACGCCGCCGACGGCGGCCGCGGCGAGCAGCGCCAGTCCGGCGGACTTCAAGGCCGAGCGGGTGCGCAAAGAGGCGGGCACGATCACGGCGTAAAGAATGCACGAGACGACGAAGCCGGCGACGCCCGCCGGCGACGAGGTCAGGACCACGGCCGCGCCGGCGACGGGCAGAAGCATTAAGGCGGAGAGGCGCAGCGGCGAAGGAGTCTCGGGGTCGAGCTCGAGCGTCAAAGCGAGCGGAACCGCGACGGCGAGGAAGGAGGCGCATAGGTATGGGTTGGCCAAGGTCGAGAACACGCGCGCGCCGAACGCCCCCTTCCAGATGAACGGATCGACGCCCGCGGCCTGCAGCAAGCCGTACAGCGCGACGAGCCAGGCGGACAAAACGCTGAGCGCCGCGAAACGCGAGGCGGAGCGGGCGCCTGCAAAGCCGAGAAACGCAGCGAGGAAACCGATGAGCATGGTGAGCTGGGTCAGGAAGTCGGGTAGAGCGCCCAACTTATACGGCGCTGTCGCGAACCGAACGAGCATCCATGTCCCGTAGATGAGGGCCGGCAGAAGAGCGGTCCAGGAGGAGGCCGGCGCCGAGAAGCGTCCGCGAGAGATGCCCTGCCACAGCCAGCCGAACAGCATGGTTAAGGAGCCCCACTGCAGGACGGCGAACTTGATCGAAGCCGAGTCGTACGCGCGCAGATAGAAGGCGAGCGGCAGGACGAAGGCCGTCGTGAGCAAGGCGAGCTCGCCCAGGCGATGAGCTGATTCGGCGGTTGGAGTTCTCATGGCATTCTCCCGGCGGCGAGTTCTAAGTCATCGCCGCTTAAGTCCCGCTGCGACGGAACGCCGGACCAGCCGATGACGACGGCGATCAGGACCAGGGCCGCGGCGGTTAAGGCGACACCGGAAAAATCCTTGGGCCACAACGCGAGTTCGAGTTTGGGCTCCGGCTTCGGGACCGTGCGCTCGGCCTTCATCGCCGCGGCGAGCCGGGCCTTGAAATCACCCGCGAGCGCTTTGACGGGAGCGGCGGGAAGAAGCACCTGCTTCCTGCACTCGGCGCACGAGGCGAGGTGCTCGGTGACGGCATTCGCGCGGCGCGGCGTCAGTCTCCCTTCGGTGTGAAGATCGAGCACGGCGCGGGTCGCGTGGCAGTTCATGACAGGAGCTCCTTAAGCTTGGCGCGTCCGCGGTGCAGGCGCACGTCCAAAGCGGAGAGCGAGCAGCCGAGCGTGGAGGCGGCCTCTTCTCGAGGCATGCCTTCGAGATCGACAAGAATGATCGACATGCGCATCGCGGGCGAGACATGCTCGAGCGCGGCCTGAACGCGATCGGTGTTTTCCCGCGCCTGGGCCAGGCGCTCCGGGCCCGGGGCGGTTTCGGCCAGGAAATCCTCGAGCGAGGCCGAGTCTTCGTCCTTCTTATACGAGAGGGACACCGAGCGGCGCGAGGCCTCGCGGCGCAGGCTCGTGAAATAGACGTTCTTCAGGATTTGCACCATCCAGGCCTCGAACGGCAAGCTCGGGTCGTATTTATCGAAGTATTTCATGACTCTCAAGAAAGCTTCCTGGACGACGTCCCCCGCGTCGGTTGAGTTGCCTGTCATCCGCAAGGCAACGGCATATGCTTTGTCGGCGTGTAGGGCGATAAGGCGGTCGATCTCGGCGTCCACCAAAGTATCCTCGATTCCTTACTCCGGCCGGGGGGGAGAACTTACAGGCCCGGATTATTATAACACCCCCGTTAGGCTTTCAGGCTGTTCGCACTAGGCTATACTAGCCGGGATGAAAGGGAAAATATGGGAGCTGGGCCCGTTCGTGCTGGCCGTTCTCATCGGCCTATATTTTCTGACGGCGCGCCTGCGTCAGGCCGCTCCGACTCCGACGCCCGTCGAGGGGAAGCCCCGAACGGGACTGCCGCCCCGGAAGAGTTCCGGCTCCGGTGATCCCACACGCCCCGAGGATTTCATGCCGGACCCGCACGCAATGCCGGATCCGAACGGCTTGCCTGACCCCTCGTTCTCCACGATGACGCGCACCTCCCGGACCAAGCGCTAGGAAAACGAAGGAGCCCCCCGCGCCGAGAGCGGGAGGCTCCAATGCGTTGCGGGCTTCCGTTATTGGACGCCCGTCTCCTTCTGCTCGAGGAGGCTGTGGATTCTCTCCAGGCCTCCCGTCAGCTCGGCCTTCAGCACCGGTTCCGTCTCCAACTGCAGCCGGCCCGCGAGCAAAGTCTCACCCACCTTAGCGTCGACGACCTTCGCGATGACCGCCTTTTTCACGGCGACCGCCGCGTAGCGACGCGTGTCGGAATCTGCGTCTTGCAGGCCGCGCTCCAAGTGTATGAGCCCACTTTTCACCAGGGACGGCCGCGCGGCCATTACCGCGATACCGCGGCGAAACGACGCCTTGTCCGCGGACTTCAGGTGCGCATCGAGCAGCGCGGGGCTGATCCAGGGCATCTTGCCCGCGCTGTCGATCATGCCGACCGCCTCGAGGCGCCCCAGGATTTTTCCGATGAGTTCGGGGTCGCGGTAGTCCTGCAGGGAGATCGCGCAGCCGGCGATGAGTTTCGCGTTGTCGGTCGAGTTCATCAGCATGATGATCCCATCCCGCGCCTTGACCCCGCCCGTGCGGCGCAAGACCGCGGGGAGCGTCGAATCGGGGACGAGACCCTTTTGCGCGAGCTCTTGAACCTTTGAATAGACGAGCGCGCCGCGCACGCCGAGAGGCGAGCCCACGCGTTTGAGCGCCTCGTGGCGCACCTCGACGGGGCCTTCCTCCAGCGCCTTGAGGACGAAGTCGCGGCTGGTTTTTCCGGAGACGCGCCCGGCGAGGAAGCCGACCGCGCGCCGGCGCAGCTCGATGTCCTCCGCGCCGCCGTCTCCCGGCTGCTCGAACACGGCGACGATGGCCCGGGACAGGCTCTCGGCGGTGACGGGGTCGATCTCCGCGCCGTCGAACTCGGGCGATTCGAGCGAAGCGAGAAGGCTGCCGAGGTGAACGCGCTTGTCGGTCACGGCCGCGGCCTCGACGCCGGACAGGTACGCTGCGATCGCCATGTCGATGGTGCGTTCCGGGCGCGTCTCGATCTGCAGCTTCGGCCGAACTTTCTGTGGGGGCGGGGGAGTCCCGGCGAGCTTCGAGAGCTCGTTGTACTTCTGCCCGAGACCCGAGGCGACGAGTGCGATGAGGCTGACGCCGGCGACGGCTTCGATGCGGTTCATAATGCTTCTTCTCCGGACGCTTCGGGCCTCTGATGCGGAGCGGGCCTGCGTCCGGAGGTGATACGCCCGTCGAGGCCGGAAGCTTACATGCGATAATATAGGCAGCCGTGTCCGCCCCCTCCTCCCGACCCGATCCCCGTTTCCTGCCCATGACGCGCGCCGAGATGGAGGCGCGCGGCTGGGATCAGGTGGACATCGTTTTCGTCACCGGCGACGCCTACATCGACCATTACTCGTTCGCGACGGCCTTGCTTGGACGCGTGCTCGATCAGGCGGGCTACCGGGTCGCCGTATTGTCCCAGCCGGACTGGCGCAGCGCAGAGCCGTGGCGGACCTTCGGCCGTCCGCGCCTGTTCTTCGCGATCTCCGCGGGGAACATGGACTCGATGATCAACCACTACACCGCGAACAAAAAGGTGCGCAACGACGATGCGTACTCTCCGGGAGGCAAAATCGGCCTTCGCCCGGATAGGGCCACCATTCCGTATTGCCAGCGCGCGCGCGAGGCTTTTCCGGGAGTGCCGGTGATCGCCGGAGGCGTCGAAGCCTCGTTGCGTCGTTTGGCTCACTACGACTATTGGTCCGATTCGGTGCGCCCTTCGGTTCTTCTCGATTCGAAAGCCGATCTCGTGGCCTACGGCATGGGCGAGGAAACGATCGTCGAGATCGCCTCACGATTCCAGTCCGGAAAAACCGTGAAAGATTGCCGGGATCTGCGCGGCGTCGCGTATTTTCTTGGCGCCTCCGAGACGATCCCATCCGGTCCCGAAATCGTCGAACTGCCGAGCTTCGAGGCCGTGAAGTCTTCAAAAGACGAATTTTTATCGATGGCTCGTCTCGCCCACCGCGAGACGAGCCCGTTCAACGCAAAAAGCCTTGTGCAGAAACACGGCAATCGGCATGTCGTCGTCACTCCGCCGCAGCTGCCGGTCACGCAGGAGCGGATGGACTTTTACTACGGTCTGCCCTACACGCGCCGTGCGCATCCGTCCTACGCGGGTTCCGCGATCCCGGCGTGGGAGATGATCAAGGACTCGGTCACGATCATGCGCGGCTGCTTCGGGGGCTGCACATTCTGCTCGATCACCGCCCATCAGGGCCGCACGATCCAGTCGCGCTCCGAGGACTCCGTCCTCGGAGAACTTAATATGATCTCAAACGATCCCGAGTTCAAAGGCGTCATTTCCGACATCGGCGGCCCGACCGCCAACATGTACCAGATGCGCTGCACTGAGCCGGAGATCGAGAAGATCTGCAAGCGCCAGTCTTGCGTGCATCCCGTCGTGTGCAAGTTCCTCGGCACCGACCACGGCCCTCTGGTGAAGCTGATGAAGAAGTCGCGAGAAACGCCCGGCATCAAAAAAGTGTTCGTCGCCTCGGGCATCCGCATGGACCTGGCGCGTCTGTCGCCGGAATACATGAAAGAATTGACGGCGCATCATGTGAGCGGCCGCATGAAGGTCGCGCCCGAGCACAGCGATCCCAAGGTTCTCGAGCTGATGAAGAAGCCGCGGCATAATACTTTTGAAGATTTCGCCGTTAAGTTCAACGAAGAGAGCAAAAAAGCCGGCAAGAAGCAGTATCTGGTGCCCTATTTTATTTCCAGCCATCCGGGTTCGGATCTTAAGGCCATGATCGATCTCGCCGTTTTTCTCAAGAAGAACGGCTACAAGCCGGATCAGGTCCAGGATTTTATTCCGGGGCCGCACGACCTGGCGACCGCCATGTATTACACGGGCCGCAACCCCGAGACCGGCTTAACGATGCCTATCGCCAAGGGAATGCGCGACCGCCGCCTGCAGCGCGCCCTGCTCCAGTTCTTCAAGCCGGAGAATTATTTCGAGGTGCGCGAGGCCCTGCTCGCGTCCGGGCGCAAGGACCTGATCGGCTCCGGCTGCGACTGCCTCATCGGCGCCAATCCGCCGAAAGAGGCTTTGCTCGCGCGGCGAACACGCTCCGAAAAGGACTTTCACGAGCATACCCACGCGAAAGACATGCCGAAAGCGCCAAAAACCGGCTACCGGCCGAAGCGTTCCCAGTGGGGGCGTCGGGAAGGCAAGCGATGAGGCAGACGCTGAAGCTCGTTCGTTTCGGGAATCTCGATGCGATCGAAATACCGAACTCCGACCCAAAGGCGCTGACCGTGGTCTGCCTGCACGGCTACGGCGCCGACATGCGCGACTTAGCACCCCTGGCTCAGGAGCTCGAGACCAAGCGCCCAATATCCTGGTTTTTTCCCGACGCGCCGGAAGTCCTCGACTGGGGCGGCCGCGCCTGGTTTCCCATCGATGTCGCGGCGTTCGAGGAGGCTCAGCGGACCGGCACGCCGCGGGACCTATCTTTGAAAGAGCCTCCGGGCTTGGAATGGGCGCGCGAGGAACTGCAGCGCTTCCTTAAAAATCTCGGAAAGCCGTGGGAGAGCGTCGTGCTGATGGGGTTCTCCCAAGGCGCCATGCTGGCCGTGGACCTCGCCGTCCGTTCCGAGACGCCGCCCGCGGGCGTGGCGATTCTGTCGGGAACCTTGGTCGACAAGAAAACGCTCTCCGAGCTCGCGTCGTCGAAAAAGGGGCTGCCCTTCTTCCAATCACACGGCTCTATCGACCCTATTCTCGGTTTTGCGCAGGCGCGAGCTCTGGAGAAAGTTCTGATCGAGGCCGGCTGGAAGGGGCAGCTCCGCCGGTTCGAAGGCGGACACGCCATCCCGGCCGACATCCTGGAAGGACTTGCGACGTGGCTCGAAAAACGATGAGCGACTGGACGAAGAAGTTCTTTCGCGCGCCCGTGTTCACGCCCGGGGCGCCCGAGGCTCTCGCGGCCGCGCCTCGGGAAGCCGCGGCCGTCTGGCGCTCGCTTAAGCTCAAGCCGGGCTCGCGTCTGCTCGATCTCGCCTGCGGCACGGGCCGCCACGCGGTCCTTCTGGCCAAGCGCGGGGCTTTCGTCGTCGGCGTGGACAAGACCGAGGCCTATCTGAGGGAGGCGCGCGTCAAGGCGCGCCGGCTGTCGAATTGCCTGTTCGCGCGCGGCGACATGCGCCGCCTGCCGTTCAATGGAGAGTTCGACGCGGCGATAAATTTATGGACGAGTTTTGGTTACTTCGCCAAGGCTTCCGACGATATCAAGGCTCTTAGGGGCGTGGCGCGGGCGCTCAAGCCCGGCGGTCTGTTCCTGATCGATCTTCTCGACTTCGCGTGGGTCAAGAAACACGGCCAGCGGCACCGCTGGGACCGTCGCGCGGACGGAGCGTATCTGCTGCAGGACGCCGTCTGGATGGAGGGCCGCGATCCGAAGATCGTCAATGCTTGGATCATCCTGCGTCCGGGCAAGCCCGAGCTGCGCTCGCGTTTCGTCGTGCGCGGCTACGATAAGGCGCGCCTGTACGCGGCGTTGCGCCGCGCGGGCCTTAAGCCGGTTCAGTCCTGGCACGGCCTCGGCGCGCTCGGCCGGCTCAAGTCGAGCGGTCGCCTCGTCGTGCTTGCGAAAAAGCCCTCGCGTTAGCGCTTGTTAGTCGGCGGATTATTCATCGCGAAATTACTAACGATAATAACTAGTTCCGGAACTAGTTATTATCAGCGGTAAACTGAGTGTTTCCGGAAACAGGGCAGCAGCTTGGGAGGGGGCGCGGCGAGGAACGCCGCGATCTGAGCCCTTACCGCGGCGTCGGTCTCGAGCACCTCGAGCGTCGTGAGAAGGGCGTTGACGCGAACAAGCGCCGCGGCCTCTCCGTTCATCGCGCGGTTGCGTGCGGAGTGCCAGACGACGGCGAGCGTGAGCGAGCGCGCGGAGGGCGGACCGCTCGCCGCGAAGGCGGCCGGATCGGCTTCGATCGGAACGAGTAGGACCGCCTGTAAAGCGGCAATGAGGTCCGGGCGCCGTTTCGGCAGGTCCTCGCGCGCGCGCACGAACGCGTCGAGCGCGACGAGCGCCGTGATCCGTTCTTCGGTTGATAGAGTTTGGATGAGTAGATCGAGAAGGGTCGTCTGAAATAGCTCTTCGACGGCGGAGGGCAGGTCGTGCGTGGCCGGAGCCAGGCCGCGCAGGGCGAACACGCGGTAGGCGGGGCCGCGCGTCGAATCGAGCAAGGCGCGCACGGCGGCGTCGCGTGCGCCTTCATCGCCGACGACGGGGACGGCGTAGCCCATGTACATCAGGGCCTTGGCGCGGACGGCCGGCGCTTCGGCGGGCGATACGGCGACGCCGCGCATGGCGTCGAGGCCCTTCGTGCGGCGGGCCTGCGGAGCGAATGGCAGGGAAGCGTGCAGCGCCTCGAGGGCGGCGAGCTTTTCGGCGGGCGTGGCGTCCCGGTTCAGGATCGAGATCGGGTCTTCGGCGGGCTTGACGGCGGCGCGCACCTGGATGTAAGCGGATTCGAGAGAAACGGGCGGCAAGGCGGGAGCCGGCGCGAACATGAGCCTATGATAGCATGATGACCGCTCAGCGGCCGGACAGAGTGATGTCCGCGTACCAGGCCTCGGCGGAGGTCTTCGTGTTGTCGGCGTCGGTCATGATCGCGACGCCGGCGTAGGGAGGGGGAAGCTCGCCGAAAAGCCGGCGGTAGTCCTCGAGGATGTTGCGTTCTTCGGAGCGCCATTCGCCCGCGCCGGCGGCGCCGGAACGCACGGCGACCATGCGGACTTTCTTGGTATACGGGCTGGGCAGGTCCTCGCCGGCGGCGAGCTTGTTGGCCCAGATGTAGCAGATGGCGTTGTGCGGCGGACGCTCGCCCTTGAGGAGCTTGACGGCCCCATACTTGAGACGCGTGAGAAGGCCGACTCGCCGCGGCTCGTAGCGGAAGGTGATGTAGAGGCGGGCCGCGTAATCGTCGCCGAGCTTCTGATGCTCGTCTCCACCGGGCACCGGCCCGGCGACCATCCACTTCCAGCGCAGCATCGGCAGTTCCGCTACGGAGCCCTCGTGCTTGTAGATGAGTCCGGAGGCGGAGCGTTCCGCGCGCGCGTGAATCGCCATCGAGGAGGCCGACCACTCGTAGGACGTGTGCGCCTTGATCTTGGGAAAATCGAGCGGCTCCCAGCCCGCGGGCAGACCGCCCGGCCCGAGGATCGGCGTGGTCGAGAGCAGGACGGCGAGGGCGGCGGCGTTCATCCTGATAGTTAGAACTGGAATGTTATCGTCGTACCAAAGGCGAAGGCGACGAAATCCTCTTCCCTGAGGAATTTATGCCATAAGCGCTGTGCCGAACCGTTAAGGGTCATGCGCAGGTTCTTGGCGATCTCGTAGTCGCCGCTCGTATTCAGTGAGAAGAGCCGTGAGTTGTCGGCTACCGTCACCGGAGAGCGGCGTTGGGCGAGCGAGGCCGTCGTGGTCCAGATGATGCGGTTGGTGAAGAGAATGGGTTTTGCCGAGCCGGGGAGGCGCAGGCCGGAGGGCATGGCCAGGTCGGCGCGGATGAGAATGCTCGGCGTGATGACGTCGACGTCCTGGGTCTTCACCCCGGTGCCGAGCTCGGCCGTGTCTTTCGAGTAATCCACCTTCGGCGTGATGCGGAACTTGCGGATGTCGAAGGTGACCTGGGTGGTCGCGTCTTCGTGCTTCGTTTTCTGTGTATTCGCGTTGACGCGCAGGTCCTTGTTGACGGACGTGCGCAGATTGTAGCTCAGCAAAGTTTCGTAGCGCTTGATCACGATCGTGCGCAGGTCGGTTCCAAAACTATCCTCCGTCTGAAAAGTGGAGCCGACGTTCTCGGTCGTGCGCTTGGAGTACTTGAAGTTCATCTGGGTGTTGGCCATCCAGCGCTCGGAGTGCCACAGCTGCTCGAGCTGGGAGATGCTCGCCACGGCGTCGGGCAAGGTCCGGGAGATGGTTTTTGACGGCGTGCCCGTGACCTCGTTGCGTTGAACGCTGAGGACGTAGTTGTTCGACAGCGAGAGCGAGCGCCAGGCCGCCTTGCGACCGCGCAGGTCGTAGCCGTCAAGCGGCGACCAGCGCTGCGTCGAGTTGTAGGTGTCGCGCAAGGTCAGGTTGACGCGCTGGGCGACCGGACTTGCCGGCCGCAGCGGGGTGCGGATCCACAGCGCCTGATTCGTGGAGAGGTCTTTTTCGATCTGATTCCAGACGTCTCCGTCCTGGAGTTGATAACCGGAGATGATGTTGACGGAGCGGAACAGTTTTGTTTTTGGGAAAATGTCGCTGATCTGGATCGGCAGGCTGATGGACGCGTTGGCCGACCGGTTGACGGTCTTGATGTCGCCGGGCTTGAACACATAAGTGGAATTGGCGACGATGAAGGTGGAGACCGACAGGATGTTGTTCTCGATCGTGTCGATCTGATAGTTGACCTGGGGGTTGAGCCAGCTCAGGAGCCGGTAGTTCGACGAGAAGCCGGCCGACTGCGAGAACGATTTCGGGTAGCGCGTCGATAGCGGGACGACTCCCGTCGAATCGACCCGGCTTTCCGTCACCTTGGTCATGGACCAGGTCGGGTTGAAGGATGAGCCGGTCCACGGCGTGAAGGTCATTCTCAGGCCGTAGGAGTTCGTGCGCTCCGCGGTGTCGAAATTTCCGACGCCGCGCTTGACGATCGGGTCGTCGAAGCTGACGTCGTAGCGGATGTGGCCGGCGTTGGCGTCGATGGTCCGCGGCAGGAAGCGGCTCTGTGAAGGCACGCCGTACTGCAAGGTCCCGTTGTAGGTCTGGCGGTCGTCGAGGCGCGTCAGAAGGTCGTATTCCACGCGGTTGCGCGTGTGGGACAGGTTCAGGCGCGGGTAGGCGCCGTAGGCGACGTTGCCCTGCGCGGACCCGACCCAGGTCGTGACCTTGCCCTGCTGCAGGAGATTGACGAGGTTGGACAGGCTTCCCGTCTGCACGGTGCTCGGCGTGTCGGTGATGTGGCGGTTGATGCTGAAGCTCATCGGAAACCACGCCAGACGCGTCAAGTTCAGGTAGCTCGCATCCTCGATGTTGTCCTGGTTCGAGACGACCGACGTGGGCGTCTGGAAGTTGCGGTCGATCGCGCGGTGCTTGAGTCCGAACGTGCCCCAGCCGGGGGTTTCGAAGTCGGCCTGAAACTTGCTCGCGGTGCCGACGCGCGTAACGGGTTCGGCCAAGTGGATTTCGTTGAGGAAGATGCTCCCATTGATGTTGGGCCCGAGGAGAGACTTCACGCCGGCCGTCAGCGCGCCCACCTGCTGGAGGCTGGGGTTGCCGCTTGACACGATGACGGTTCCGGGGGTAGCCGACTTCCAGCCGTCCATCACCGAGTTGTTGCTGCGGGAGGTCTGCTCAACGCGGATTTTCTTCCAGCCATTGAAAGTGATCGGCACCTGGACCTCGAAGTAGTCTTGGTCGGAGCCGGCTCGCAGAAAGAAAACCCGGTTGCCCGAGATGTCCGCGCCGCCGTCCGCATTTCCGAAGACGAGGAAGTTGAGGTAGCGGTGCTGGCTGATGTCGATCGCGCGCGAGAAGACCCGCTTGGTGTATACGGTCGTGTCCGCGGCGAGATTGGTGTATTCGAGTTGCAGCGCCTGTTCGGAGAGGTTTTTCGTATTGCTCAGTTTTTGGAGAGTCGTCAGGCTGCCGTACAGGTCATTGAACACCTGCGAGGCGTCGCCGCCCGCGTTGAAGATCGGCGTGTAGGTCGGGTTGTCGACGCTGTTGACCGGCGTGACGGTCAGTTTCTCTCCGGCAGCGGACGTGCTCGAGCCGGCCACCGCGGGGTCGCCGGCACGGCCGTTCTGCCAGGTGTTGCCGACGACCGCGATGCGCGCGAACTTGAGCGCGCCTGCCGCCGTCCCCCCAACGCCGGGCCGCCGGATCGTCACGCGCAGATGCTTGATATTGGTGAAGCGGCTGATCGTCGCGCTCGAGATGTTCAGCGGGATCTGAAGGGTGCGCCACGTCGGTCCGGCGAAGTTGATGATGCCGCCCGGGTGGTCGGGAGCGATGGTCACGTCGTGAAGATTCTGTCCCGCGGCGGTCGGCGCTTTGTAGCCGTAATCGGCGCCGTTGAGGTCGTCGGGATTGAGAAAGCCGTTCTTGTTGAGGTCGACGCTGTCGATGATGCCGTTGCCCGTTCCGTAGCGGGCGGTCGGCGCGACGCCGTACAGAAAGCCGATGTCTTCCGACGGCTGCAGGATGCCGTCACTGTTGATGTCCTCGGTGCGGCTGGTGGCGCTGAGCCCGGTGTTCAGCAGGCCGGAGCCGTCGGCGTTCTCGTCGATGCCGCCGAGGCGGAAGTTGATCTCGTTGCCGCTGTTGTCGCCGAGCATCACGACCTCAAGGACCGTCTTCTGCGACATGTCCACGCCCGAGATCGAGAACGGGTAGACGATCGAGACCTCGTCGCCGTTGGCCAGCGGCGCCGGGGCGCCGTACTGAAATTGGAGCACCTTTTGGCTTTCGTTGGCGCTCGCCTGCGCGCGAGGGTTGATCAGGAGAATATTCACATCCTCGGAGATCCAGTTCAGCTTGTTCGGCGCGGCGGGGCCGGGGCCGCCGAGAGGATTTGAGGCGATCTGCCACGACGCGGCCAAGGTCGAGGCCTGCTCCTCCTGCTTGATGCCTTCCATGTTGTCGATCAGGGCGAACGGGTTGAGATTCAAGTTCTGCCGGCTTTGCGCGAATTCGCCGGCGAGGGTCACGATCAGCTTGCTGCCGATTTTCAGCCGCTTGACCGAAGCGTCGAATTCGTAAACGAGCAGGCTTTTCGCGAGCTCGGTGATTTGCGGCACCGTCGGTAATTTCGAGCCGGCCTGATAGAGGATCGTCGAGCCCAGGGAATACTTGCCATCGGGGCCCCATGCGTGCGACACGCGTGAGCCGAGCAAGGTGTCGTTGTTTAAGTTCGCGAAGGGGGCGACCTCGAAGCTCATGTCGATGGTCGAGGCCGGGCCGATGCGGTCGGGGTTGAAGAAGGTGATGAAGCCGGCTTCGTAGTCGATGAAGTAGTCCACGTTGCGGGTCAGCTTCTGGTTGTCTAGAATCACGATCTCGGACTGCACGACGAGATTGGGCTCGAGGAAAAAGGTCTTGAAACGGAAATTGTATTCGACCCGGAAGAGCCGCTTGGAAATCGGAGTCTGGGCGTATACGTCGGGGTCGAGCGTCGTCGGAGAGGAATTGCCGACGGAGAACGGCTTCTTGAGGCGGAAAATGCCGTTTTCGAAGTCGACCTCGATCGTATCGGGATACTTCTGCTGCGGGATGAGCCCGGGGCCGACTTCGACGCGATTTTGGTCGAGAACCCGCAGGATAAAATTGCCGCGCCCGTTGTCGCGCACGATCTGATTCTGGCCGATGGAGTAGAACGTCTTCATTTCCCGGTTGTAGCCCGCCTGGGGCCGCGTGGAGCCGCCGGATTCGGCGATGGGCACGTCGGCGGGCGTCTTGATCAGCTTGAAGCGGCCGGAGCCGTTCGGTACGGATACGGTGCTGCTGGAGGACTGAAGCGCCAGCACGTTGCCGGTGTTGTCGACATAATCGATCGCGACGACATATTGCGGCAGGAGCTGGTTGCGGAACTGGATGATGCCCTTCGCATAGTCGATCGTATAGTCCTGGCCGGCGACGAGGGACAAGAACTTTCCGGAAAAGGTGGAGGTGTTCACGCAGGGCACGCCGAGCGGGCAGACGATGTCGTCGACGATCAAGGCCTGTTCGTTGAGATTGACAACGCCGATTTCCTGCTTGGCCAAGAACACGCGCTCGGTGCCGGCGCGGATCGGCAGGCGCGCGGGATTGTCGAAGGTCGCGTCGTAGTACTGCCGACGCAGATAGGAGGTGTCCGTCAGATCGGTCGCCACGAACTGCGTATTTCCCGAGAACTGCTTGGTTTTCGTCACGCCCTTCGTGCGCGAGCCGATGAAGGTGGCGCGCAAGCCCTTGTACTTGATGTCCGCGCGGATGCCGAAGAGCTGTTTGTTGTACGACACGAATTCCGTCGCGGGCAAAGTCAGGTCGATGTCGCCGAAAGAGACGTTTTGAACGACCTCATTCGGGTCTCCCTGATAGACGATGGAGATGTCCTGCTGATTGAGCTTGGTGTCGTCGTAGTCGACATTGACGGTGATCTTGGGGCCGACTTTACCCTGCATGCGCAGTTGAAGTTGTTGATCAATCTCAATGAGGTTCGTCGTCTGCGGCCGGCCCGTCGTTTTCTGTGAATTGAGAAAGCGCTTCTCGGAGAAGTTAAAGCCGATGACCTTGCGCCCGGTCACCGACAGGCTGGTACCGTAGGTCGGCAGTTCGATCTCCGGCGGCGGCGGCTTGGGGGCGGCGGTCGACAATAAAACGTCCCAATTGGCGAGCCCGGAGCCGCCGGTTCCGCGATCCTCGCCGGGCTCTTCGCCGCGGTCGACCTGATCGCGCACGAACTTGAAGCGGGAGGCGTCGTACCGGATCGGAGTCATGTCGGCGCGCACTTCGCCGGGATCGCGGGGTGTTTTCGCGGCCGCGGTCGACGCGGCGGGCGCGGGGGTCAGAAAACCGGCGCCTTCGGGGCGATCAATAAGCTGGAAGGACTGCGCCGGCCCCGCGGGCTCAAGGGAAGCGTCGGGTTGGGGAGGAGCCGGTTCGGCCGGAGCGGGCTCGACGGGGCCGGTCTTGTCCGGCTCGCTCTTGAGCACCGGGGCGGGAGCGAAATCCAGATCGTAAGGCGCGCTGAACTGGGCGAGCGCGGGCATGCAGGCAAGTCCCGCGAAAACCGCGAGCCAGGCCACGCCGATGATTCGTCTGAAGCGGTTTGGGCGCAAGTTGTGGTCTTGGTTCCCGTGCCTCTTAAAATAAAGAGGCCGCGCACTAAGGTCGGCGTTCCTTAATACGCGCGCGCGAGATGTTCGGGAGTATAGCGGACGAACGTTACGGCGTCAATACGCGGATTCTTGGGGTCCGCTCAACGAATGTCGAGGGCGGGATTGCGGGCGAAGAACCCGATCGGCATGAGCTTGAAGCCGGTGCTGTGCGTGGGCATCACGGGCCAATCTTCAGGCCGGGGAATGTGGGTGACGCCGAAGGTGTACCAGACGACGATATCTTTGCCGTTGAGGTCCCGGTCGGCCTTGGTCCAGGCGGGAAGGCCCTGGCCGGCCAAGCTCTGGTTCGGGTAGGGTCCGGCGGCATACATCTCGTCATCGGCGTAGCGGGTGACCCAAAGGTGGTGGTCGATGAAGCGGCCCTTTTGGCGCACGGACGAGGACTCAAGAAGATACGGCATGCTGTTCTCGCCTGGGATGAGGGCGTAGCCGGTCGGGTCGCCGAGGGCGTTCTTGGCGGAGGCGCTGACGACCTTCCATTTGCGCGCGCTCGCGAGGTTCATGTCGCGCTGGGCCTTGAGCTCGCTCTTGAGGACGGTTTCCTCCATGATGATCGAGTTGGACATGGGGTTGCCGGGGCCGGCCGGGGCCGAGCGCACATTGTGCTCGACGACGCGGTTGTCGGGGCCGTCCACGTCGAAATCGAGGCGAAAATTGAAGAAATGCTGGTGGTGAGGCGCTACGACGCCGGGCGCGACGAGATGGGCGTGGTGGCCCATCGGCTCGGCGTGCAGCTCGGCGGAGGTTTGCGCCTTGACCCCTTTGGCGAGCATGATGCCGGTCAGGCCGCATTCGACCGCGATCGTGCCGTCCTGGCGGAACACCCACGACAGCTGGTAATCGTAATTGCTGATCGTCGCGATGAAGGCCAGCACGAGTTCGCGCGCGCGGCGCGACTGATTTTGGTTCGCGACGAAGACATCGAGATGCTTCCACAGCAGGCCGCCGTCGCGCTCGTAGACGGCCATCGCCTTCTCGACCTTGTAGGGCTTTCCGAGGTCATCGGCGAAATCGGCGTCCACGAACGCGGCGTTGGCCGGCGCGTCGCGGAAAGGTTCTATCGGTCCGGCCATGCGGCCGATGCCGTACTCTCCCTCGTCGAAGGCGTTGCGAAACGACCAATTCGAATCGGGATCGCCGTAAGGCACGAGCATCTCGGACAGCGAGGCGCGGTAGAGGACCCCGCGCAGTTTGTCGCCGTCCTGATAGGCGACCTGGTATAAGACCGGCCCCTCGCGCGGGTGCAAGGCAAAGCGAAAAACCCAGTTCTGCCAGCGAAGCTCGTGGCCGTTGATCGTAAAACTCGGCCCTTCGGGCGAGCTGATCACGAGCGGCTTGATTCCCGTACGCGCGGGCGGGTTCGAGGCGTCGTCGAAGTCGCCCGGGGCCTTGGAGACCGGCACGATCCCGGTGTCGATGAGGTCGATGACCTTGCGGGTGTTGGCGTCGAGCAAGGCCACGACGCCCTCGACGGGATGCGCGTAGGGATTCTTGTTGCCCTCGGCTAAGTAGGCGAGGCCGCGCAGGAGGCGGTGCCCCGTCGCCTTTTCGGAGGGGCTCATCGGGCCCGCCGCCCACAGATCCACCCAGAGCTTGTCCGGGTCGAGGCCGCGCTTCTTCATCGCCGCGCGCCAGCGTTCGTCGGCCTTCACGATGGCGGGGAATTTCTCAAATTCCTCGAGCATGACGTTCGGCTGGGCGCCGGGACGGGAGGTCCAGGACACGATCTTTTTCGTCCCGAGATCGACGACGGCCTCGCTCAGTTCATTTGTGGTTCGGTCGTAGATGACCAGTCCGGCCTGGCGCGGCAGTGCCGTGCCAGGCGGCCAGGACAGCACGGTGTTCTTCGGCGGCTCCTTGAGGGCCACCTGCGGAAAAAAAACGCCCGCGGGGAGGGCTTTTTTGGCCCGAACGATCCTGATCGAGGCCTCGATTTCCGGCGCGGTCAGCGGATCAAGCGGATGCTCCGCGCGGACGGGAGAAGACAAGAGAGCGGCGAGGATGAGGGGGGTGATCATGATTCTCTTAAGATACAAAATCAGCAGACGGCGACGGCGGCGTACGCGTTCTGATACTCGTCCATCATGCGCCGCACGGTGAACTTTTCCATGACCGCGGCGTGCGCGGCCGCGCCGAGGGCGGCGCGGCGCGCGGGATCTCCGGCGAGCTCCTTGAGGGCTATGGCCAAGGCGGCCGGGTCGGCGGGCGGGACGAGCACTCCGGTCTTCCCGTTCTCGACGGCCTCGGGCACGCCGTCGACGGCGGAGGCGACGATGGGCAGGCCGAGGGCCATGGCCTCGAGTAAAGTATTAGGCAATCCCTCCCAGAGGGAGGGAAGACAGTGGATGTCGAACGCGGACAGCCAGGTGACGATGTCTGATCGTTCACCTAGAAGACCCACATGCTTCTCTAGCTCGTGCTTGCGGATCAAGCCCTCAAGACGCGGGCGCTCGGGGCCTTCGCCGAGGATCACGCAGCGCAGGTCGGTTTTCTTGAGGCGCGACATGGCCTCAATGAGCGTCGCGAAGCCTTTCTGCTTGTCGAGACGGCCGACGGCGCCGACGAGCAGATCCCCGGAGCTCAGGCGCAGCTCCATTCGCCGTTTTTGCCGATCTGTCTTGGAAATTGGCCAGCCGGCGAGGTCTACGCCGTTGAGGATCGTGCGGACCTTGGCGGGCGCGTAGCCGAGCTTCCCGATAAGAAAATTGCGGCTAGCGTCGCACTCCGCGATGAGGAGATCGTCGCGGTTTTTGAGGACGCGATCGAAGAGCAAGGTCCAGATCGAGCGGGTGCGGTAATGCACGCGCGGGGAGCTGACGAGCTTGAAGGGAAAAGAGACTTTGGGCTTGGCCAGCCGGCACAGCTGTATGGCCTGGTACATGACGGCGTGCACGATATCGGGGCGCACGCGCGTGATGATCCGGGCCAGACGCGAGGCATCGGCGGGGCGAGGCATGCCGGAGAGGCCGAGGGATTCCGTCGGTATGCCTTGCGACTTCAGCTTTCCGGCGTAGGCTCCTTCGGGCTTGACGCTGACCACGCCGACGACCTGGTGGCGCTTTGGGTCGGCCAAAGTCGCGATCGTGTAGAGCGTCTTCTCCGCTCCGCCGATCGTCGTCGAGGTGCTGACGTAGAGGATGCGCGCCAAGTTATTTGAAGAAACGGCGCGTCGTCTCGACGACGCGCCCGGCGTCCGAGGCGGACAGCTCCGCGTACATCGGCAGGGATAGGGTCTCGCGCGAGGCGGCTTCAGAAACGGGCAGCGCCCCGGCCTTTATTCCGAGCGGCGCGTAAGCGGGCTGGAGATGAACCGGCGTCGGGTAGTAGACGCCCGTGCCGATGCCGTGGCGGCGCAGATGTTCGGCCAGCGCGTCGCGGCGGTCGCTGCGCACCGAGTAGAGATGAAAAACCGGTTTGCTCGACTCTGAACCCAGGGGTGGTCTCTTAAGGGGCAGTCCGGCGAGCCCCTCGTCATAGATCGCGGCGACGCGCCGCCGCGCGGCCGTCCAGGCCTCAAGACGGAGTAGCTTCACGCGCAGAACCGCGGCTTGGATCTCGTCGAGACGGCTGTTGTGGCCGATGCGGACGTGGTGGTAGCCGCCGGTTGCCGAGCGGCCGCAATTACGCAGTTCGATGACGACGTCGCACAGGCGTTTATCGTTGGTCGTGACGGCGCCGGCGTCGCCGGCCGCGCCTAAGTTCTTCGACGGATAAAAGCTGAACGCGCCGAGGTTGCCGATGGAGCCCGTCGTGCGGCCCTTATACGTCGCGAGGTGCGACTGGGCGCAGTCCTCGATGACGGAAAGATTCCTCGCTTTCGCGAGGGACAGCAACGGATCCATATCACACGGCTGGCCGTAGATGTGAACGGCGATGACGGCTTTGGTTCTCGCGGTCAGAGCGCATTCCACCGACTTCGAATCCAACGTCAACGTGACCGGGTCGATATCCGCGAACACGGGTTTGGCCCCGAGGACGGAAACGGCGGTCGCTGTCGCGATGAATGTAAACGAAGGCACGATGACCTCATCGCCCGGGCCCACGCCTGCGGCCTCGAGCGCGAGCTCGAGCGCCGAAGTGCCCGAATCCACGCCGAGGCTGTATTTGGCGGATATCGCCTGCGCGAACTCGGCATCGAACGCCTTGTTCTCGGGGCCCAGAATGTAGACGCCCGAGTCGAGCACGCGCGCGACGGCCGCCTTCACTTCGGCGCCGATCTCATTTTGCTGGCCCTTTAAAGATATAAGCGGGATGTCCACGGCGGTCGCGGTCAATAGGCCCCCTTACCGAACGCCATCACGGCCGGCGTTTTCACGATGATCTCCAGGTCAAGACCCATGGACCAATGCTCAATGTAGAAAAGATCAAGCGCGAAGCGCTGTTCGCTCGACACGTCGGAACGGCCCGAGATCTGCCACAGACCGGTGATGCCGGGAAGTATATTCATGCGCTTCTTGGCGGTGGCGCCGAAGTCGCGCTCAAGCGCCTCGACTTCTCCGGTCGTCAGCGCGAGCGGGCGCGGGCCGACGACGCTCATGTCGCCCAGCAGCGCGTTGAGGAACTGGGGAAACTCATCGAGAGAAAAGCGGCGCAGCCACTTGCCGACGCGGGTCACGCGCGGGTCATTCTTGGATTTGAAGAAAGCGCCTTTCTGGTCGTTGAGGTCCTTGACCGAATCGATCTTTTTCTCGGCGTCGGCGATCATGGTCCTGAATTTGAAGGCATAAAACACTTTCCGTCTGTATCCGTATCGCGCCTGCTTGAAGAGGATGGGACCCCGGGAGTCGAGCTTGATCAGGGCGCAGATGACGAGCCACAACGGCGCCGTGGCGGCGAGAAGGGCGGTCGAAAAGATCACGTCAAAAACGCGCTTTGCCAAGAAATTTGTTTTTGTCAGCGACGTGTGCTTGATTCGGTAGGCGGGCAGGCCGAGATGATGGTCCATCTGAACTTCGCCCATGCGGATCTCGAGCAGATCGGGAACCATCGCGAAGCGGATGCCGCGCGCGTCGCAGGCCTCGGCCGCGGCGAGGATGCGCTCGTGCGTGTCGCGCGTGCGCAGCACGATGACCTCATACCAGTTCGTGGCGTCGAGCAGGCGATTGAATTCAGCGGCGTCGCTGAGTTGCGGCGTCTCGCGTACCTCCGCCCCGGGGTGGCGCGCCAGGATGCGATCCTTAAGCACAGCCGCGACCGGGCCGCCGCCGACAAGCAGGACGGGTCGCGCGGCCTCGAGGCCGGCGAGCCATTCGTCGAGCCAGAGCGCCAAAGTCTGGGACAGGCAGAGTAGGACGACGCCGATCGGAAACGCGATCGCGAGCATCACGCGCGAGTAGGCAAGCCTCTCATACAGGAACGCGGCGGCGAGCGTCGTGAGGGTGCCGAGCGCGGCGGCCTTGACGATCTGGATGAAGCGGTCGGACGAGCCCATGTAGGAAGCCGTGTAGACGCGGTTGGAGCGCAGCAGCAGCAGCCAGATCGGCACCGCGGCGTAGAGCAGCCCCTGGTAATTACCCCAGGGGACGGTCTCGCCGGAGAGGGGGATGCGGGAAACGAGCCAGGCCCACTCGAAACGCGACCAAAACGCGGTTCGATAGGCTGCGGCGACCGCGAGCGCGTCGAACGACAGGTGGCCGAGGGTGCGCAGGCCGTGCCGCAGCCACGGAGGGAGTCCTATCGCCGGAGATTTGACGGGAGGGGTTTGCGCCCGGTCGGCGTGCTTCTGAAGGGCCATGAGAGAGGAATTATATCAATTCACCCGACGGGCGGCCATAGAGCTCCGAGAGGGCGGCGATCATCCGGTCCCGGGAGAACTCGCGGCGAACGCGCTCCCGTCCGGCCGCGCCGAGTCTTAGTCGCAGGACTTTATCGTCAATGAGCTGCTGGCAGCGCTCGAGCAGTTCGACCTCGCTCTTGACGATGAAACCCGTGACGCCGTCCTGGACGGCGTCGCGGTTGCCCGAGTTGTCCGAGGCGACGACGGGCAGTCCCGCGGCCATGGCCTCGAGCACGGCGTTGGGCAGCGCGTCCCAGCGCGAGTAGTGGACGAAGATGTCGAGCGAGCGCTGGCGCTCCCGAGCTTCCGGCGCGCTCAGCCAGCCCGTGATCTCGGCGCGGCCGTGAAGATTCATGTTTTCGAGCAGGACGCGCGCGCGCGCCTCGCCCTCGCCGCCGCCGATCCAGACGCACTTGAGGCCGTTGCGCGAGTCGGTCAGGCGCTGGGCGAGCAGAATCCACGCGTCCGGGTTTCGGGCGTAGGTCAGCCGCCCGCAGGCGCCCACGGCGAGGCCGTCGTGCGGCAAGGGGGCCGGGAACTCTCCCAGATAGGCGTCGCAGACGGTGTGAACGGGGCGTCCGCCCGCGAGCGCGGCGGCCGCGGCGGCCTCGCCCGGGGCGCACGCGATCGTCGTGCCGAAAAACGCGGCGGCTTTCTCGGCGGTCTTGTAAAGGAGCCGCGCCGCCGCCGAGCGGTCCTGCTGAAGGAATCCGTAGCCGTGAGGGGTATAGAAAACGGTCTTGACGCCGGCCGCCTTGGCCGCGGCGCGAGCGAGCACGCCGGCCTTCGAGGAATGCGCATGCACGACGTCCGGACGCCGCGCGGCGAAGAGGTCACGGAGCTTTCGCACCGCGACCAGGTCGTTCAGCGGGGAAATTTCCCGGGTCATTTCGGGAACGAAGTACGCCGCCTGGGCTCCCGCGCATTTGGCGCGGTAATCCTCCGGCGACCCGGCGCGGACCGCGTAAACCAACGACACTTCGAAGCGCGCGGAATCGAGCCCGTTGCAGATCGCGGCCACCTGTTCGCCCGTTCCTCCCGGCCCTCCGCATTCGACGACCTGAAAAACCTTGATCATTCGGACTCCTTGACGCGGAGCAGGCGAAGCGCCTCTTCGGCGGCGAACGGAAAAAGCATCGGCAGATAGAGAAGCTTGTGGCGGCCGGCGCTGCCGAGGTCGAACTCGAGGAGGGCGGCGCCGACCGTCATCACCGCGAAGAAAGCGATCAGCCCCAGACGAGCCGCCGATTTCCGGCCGCGCAAAATTCCCGCGGCGGCCAATGCCGCGAGGGCCAACAGGGCAAGGTTCTCGCCGGACGCCGCGTATCGGCCAAGCTTGCCTTCCAGCGGGGAAAGCCCGGGCAGAGGCATAAAGAGCACGGTGAACGCGCCCTTGGGCAGATACAGCAAAACGTCGAGCCAGGTCTTGAACGTCTCGTCGGGATACAATTGAGACCCGATATCCCGGTGCGCGTTTATCAGGGCCCAGCGGCGGTCCGCCGACTGCCTTGCGGTTCGAAATCGGCTGAGTCCTTCCGGCGAGGTGGGGCGATAGATCAACCGCGGATCGGCGTTGTCGTACGTGACCGGAATCAAACGGGATACGGTCCGGTTCGAGTCCGCCTCGCCGAGCGCCCTGGAGTCGAACGCGGCGAGCAGCCGGCCGGACGCGGCGGGATAAAAGGCCAGCGCGGCGACAAGGGCGGCGGCGGCGAGCAGGGCGTTGGTTCGAGGCGGCCTCAATGCCGACAGAGCGAGGGCGGCCAAGAGCGTTCCTCCGGCGGCGACAAGGACGTAGGACCGGTAGAAGCCGGCGCCGAGCAGCGCGAAGCCGGCGGCGGCGGCGAGCGACGCGGCCCGGGCGCGCGAAACGCCTTCGCCGAAGCCCGCGGCAAACACGGCGCCGAACGCGGCATAAGTCAAAAGTCCGATGGGGGCTTCCTTGAGATTCTGCGATGTGTAAAAGATGTGGGACGGCCAAACGGCCAGAGCGAGCCCGGCGATCAAGGCCGCTCGGGTTGGGAAAATAATGGACATGGCCCAGGCGAACGCCGCGACGGCGAGCGCGCCCAGAAGCGCGTTGAGCAGCTTGAGCGCGAAAGGACGCGGCCCGAGCATTCTGTAAATCTCGAGAGAGGTCAAGGTCTGCACCCGCTCGCCGAGCGTGCCGTTGATGAGCGGCGCGCGGCCTTCCCGGATGTCCTTCAGCGCGCTGAGCGCGTAATCATGGGTCAGGGTCGCGTCGGTGTAGTAGTAGGCGGGAAAGATCGGCTTATATTCGGTCACAACGGCGCAGGCGACGCGCAGCGCCAAGGCGAGTACCACCAACGCCGCCAGCGGCCGCCGCCTAATCCAGGACACGGTAGCGCAGGAGGCAGAACAGGTAGGAGAAGCCGTCCTTCCAGGTGATCTTCTTGCCCTCTTCGTAGGTGCGGCCGGAGTAGGAGATGGGAACCTCGTAGATGCGCAGGCGGCGCTTGCAGATCTTCGCCGTGATTTCGGCCTCGATGCCGAAGCGCTCGCTGCGCAGCGGAATAGCCTTAAGCTTCTCGGCCACGAAGGCTTTGTAGCAGGTCCCCATGTCCGTCAAGTTGATGTCGTACAGGACGTTGGTGAGCAAAGTGAAGATCAGGTTGCCGAAGTAGTGCCAGAAGAAGAGGACGCGGTGCGGTCCGCCCAGGAAGCGCGAGCCGTAGACCGCGTCCGCGCGCCCGTCGATCAGTGGCCCGAGCATCATCGGATAATCCGCCGGGTCGTACTCGAGATCGCCGTCCTGTATGATCACGATCTCGCCGGTCGCCTCCGCCAGCGCGGTCCGCAGGGCCGCGCCCTTGCCGCGGTTGCGCTCGTGCAGGACGACCTTCGCCCGGCCGCCCAGACCCTTCAGGAGCTCGCGCGTGCCGTCGGTCGAGCCGTCATCTACGATGATGATCTGCTTCGCCGCGGGGATCGGCGCCGCCTCGACGCGGCGCAGGAGCTCGAGGACCGTGTCCTTTTCGTTGAAGACGGGGATGAGGATGGAGAGGGTTTTCTGCACCGGAGACATTATAGGTTTTCGCGCCCCCGGCGCAGGGCGACGGTCCCCCAGGCCCAGATGAGGATCAGAATCGTGGAGAACTGCTCGTTCTGAAAGGAAGTCTCGGTCAGGGACAGGATAAGGAAAGCGCAGAAGGCCCCGGCGGCCCAGAGCGCGCGGGCGTCCGGCGTGACTCGCGCGGCGCGTACGGCGCGCTCGGCCATCGTTCCGAGCACGGCCGCCAGCGCGGCGGCTCCGATGAGGCCGCGCTCGGCGAGTTGGTGCAGGTAGAGATTATGGGCCGAGCCCCAGCCGAATTCGCCGTCGAGCGGGACCGGATGGTAGGCCGCGAAGAAGCGGTGGAAGCCGCCGGGGCCGACGCCGGTCCACGGCCGGTCGCGGAACATCCGCCAAGCCGCGTCCCAGAGCGCCCAGCGCGCCTGGTGAGGGTTCGAGGGGTCGTAGTGGAAAAGGGCGCTCAAAGTGCGTCCTCCGGTGGGGAGAACTTCCCAGGCCAGCGCGGCGGCGGCGACCACGCCGAGGGCCGGAAGCGACCAGCGCCGCGCGCGCGGCTCGAGCAGCGCCACGGCGGCGAAGCCCGCGGCCGCGGCGAAGAGGGCCATGCGCGTCTGGCTGAGGACCAGCGCCGTCGTCGCCAGGACCGTGAAGAGCGCGACGAGGCCGCGCCCGCGCGCGTCCCTTTCCCCGGAGCGCAGGAGCACGCAAGCTCCGCCGAGCGCGGCCAAAGCCATCTGCTCTCCGAAGACCACGGGGTGGACGAAGGCGTGGGCGCGGACCATCATGTTGTCCTTGATGCCTCCCAGGAGGACCTGCCCGCCGCCGATGAGCGCGTGCGTCCCGAAGGCGAGGCCGAAGGCCGGCAGCAGCGGAAAGGCGGGCTCGACGGCGAGCGCCGCGACGAAGAGTCCCATCGCCCATAGGCGATGGAGGTCCTTGACCGCGTCCCGCAGCGATGGCCCGGGCGCGGACGACAGGGCCGCGGCCAGCATTCCGGCGGCCGCGTAAGCGGCCAGCGCGGCCAGAACGGGCTCGGCGCGCCAGGCCGCGAGCATAGCGCGCCCGTCGGTCCGGGCGCGAACGAGAAGGGACAGAGCGAGCAGGGCCAGCGCGATGTTCGACGCGGCGATCGACAGCGGCAGAACGAGCGAGGTCAGGGTCAGGGCCGCCGCAACGGGCGTCAGGGAACGCATGAAGGAGAGTCTACCAGATGAGCCGGAGCACGGTCGCCGCGACGCCGGGGGCGAGTTCGGCGCGCGCTTCCGGCCGCGTCCGCAGGCGTCCGGAAGCGGCCATCGCGCGCACTCCCGCGTTGGCCCGGTTCAGGAAGGCGGGCGATTCGGACTCCGGCACGCCGTCCACGAGGACGAGCGTGTCGCAGGACTTGTCCTTGAGCCGGATCCGCGCGGCCTCGGCGGAGGTCTGCGCGTAGCCGAGGCTGACGAATTTCAAATCGAGGCCGCGAGCGGCCGCCAGGGACGACAGATTGTTCGCGTTGAGGCGGGGATCCTCGAGGACGACGGCCGCGACGCGTCCGCCCGAGGCGGCGACGGCGTCGACCAACCCCGCCCGGTCCCAGAATGGACCCGCCTTCGGCGCGCCGTTGAAGGAGAGGGCCCGTCCGGGAGCGGTTCGAAAGGTCTGCTCCGCGCAGACGCCGAGGCCGGCGCTCAGCAGGACGGCGACCGCCGCGCCGCGGGCCGCCGCGCCGGGAAAGGCGACCGCGGCGCGCGCCGTCAGCAGGGCGGCGACGGGCAGCAGGGGGGCAACGAGGCGCGTCTCCCGGTTGACGCCCGCGGCGTAAACGAGCAGCGGCGCCAGGCCCCACAGAGCGGTGCGCAGGCCCGCGCCCGGCTTCTCGCGCGCGAAACATGCGGCCGCCGTTGCGACCGCGGCCATGGAGAACGCGAGCGGCCACGACAGCCCGTCCCGGAGGATGGAGGACAGCCAGTCCAGTCTCGCCGCCAGGCCGTTGGATCCCGCGTAGCCGCTCGCGACGCGTCCGAAGCCCGCGCTCCAGGCGAAGCCGAGAACGTACGGGAGATTTGCCGCGTACCAGGTCGCCGCGATCGGCAGGGCGACGAGCAGAGCGGTTTTCGCGTGGGGCCGCAGCCGTTCGCGCGCGGGCCAGGCGAAGCCGGCCGCGATCAGCGGGAAGGTGACTTTCGTCAGAAGGCCGAGCCCGAGGAGAGCGCCGAGCCGGAAGCCCTCGGCGCGATCATCGCGCTTCGCGGCGGCGCAGCGCCAGGCCCAAAGGCCGAGGAGGGCGGTCAGCAAAGTCTCGACGAGGAAGAGGCGCGACAGCCCGTAGGCCAGCGGAGTCAGAGCGCACAGCGCGCCGCCGAGGGCGGCCGCGTCGCGCGCGCGGGGATGGCCGCGCCACCATTCGGCCGCGGCGCGCGACCAGGACCACGCCGCGAGGGCCGCGAGGGGAAGATTCGCCCAGACCGCGACCCTTTCGCCGGCCCCGAAGAGGGCGTACAACGGCAGCGGAACGAGCGAGATCAGCGGCGCTTTGATCCGGAACGCGTCGGCGTAAGCGTGGAAGAACGAAAGCGGGCCGGATTTCAGCGCGGTCCAGAGCCGGAAGCTCGTCTCGAGATACCAGGCGTCGTCGAAGGTCGGCGGCGCTGCGTTGCGCGCGATGTGCCAGGCCGTGGCTCCGAGCGCCCCGGCGGCGGATATTAGGCTGAGCGTCGTCGTCGACGCGAAAGGGAGCCTCATGCGCGCCGCCTTTCCCACAGTTCGAAGAAGCCGTACAGCGCCAGGCTGCCGGCGAAGGAGAGCATGAGCGCCAGCGCCGCGCCGAGCACGCCGAAGGGGGGGACGAGCCGGGCGGTGAGGACCAGGTTTCCCAGCCCCGCGGCGAGCGCTCCGGCGACCGACAGGCGCAGGCCGGAAAAGTCGCGGGCCGCGTAGAGGGCGGATACCGTTCCGTGCAGGAGGATGAGCGTCGCCGCACCCGCGAACGCCGCCGCCCAGCCGAGGTCGAAGTTGTAGCGGCGGCCGAACAGCGCGATGCCTCCGACCGCGGTCGCGCAGAAAAACACCCAGGCCGCGAGCAGCGCCGGCGCGCCTGCGCGCCGGAACAGCGTCCATATTTCCCGCTGGCCCTCGGCCCCGCTCGCCATCGGCACCAGCACCGCTTGCAGCATGTAAAGGAACGCCAGCGCGACCTGCACCGTCGCCGTGAAATAGGCGCTGAACAGCCCGACCTCCTGGGCGCTGGCGTGCTGATTGAGGAACAGGCGCGCGGGCGCGAGTACGCACGCCGTCGACAGCAAGGTCGGGGCCGCCGTCGCGGCGTAGCGGCCGACGGCCCTCACGAAATCCCATTCGAAGGAGAGGCGCAGGTAGTGACGCATGATCCAAAGCGCGTACGCGGAGCTGGCGAGAAGGCTGCCGATGAAGGCGAGGATCATCGCGCGATGGCCGGCTCCGAAAAAGGCGACCAGCCCGGCGAGGAGCACGGGCGTGGCGATGCCGTAGACGGTCTCTACGAGCCCCCGGTGGGCGAAGCGCTTGAGGCCCAACAAGGGGCTGGACAGGACCTGGCTCAGCGCGGTGGCCGTCGCCAGGAGGGCGGACAGCGCGAACAACTCGGCGGGCAGGCTCATCGCGCGTTCGAGCCAATGGTGCGCGGCGGCCATCAGAGGAAGGCAAAGCACGGCCCACGCGGTGAAAGAGGCCAGCGCGGTGGAGATCAGGCTCGCGCGCCTCCTCTCGTCCGGCTCGTCTGCGATCAGCTTGCTCGTCGCCAGGGGGAATCCCAGCATCGGGATGATTTGCAGATAGGCCGCCGCGGCGATGACGAGGTTGGCTCGGCCGTACTCGACGGGGCCGAGCAGGCGCCCGGCCAGCAATTGGGCGAGAAAAGTCGAGACGCGCGCGGTGCCGTACAGGAGCCCGATCCAGCCGAGCCCCGACAGCAGCGCCCGGTGGCGGTGCGGCGCGGGCGCGGCGGCCGGCGCGTGCCGGCGGGCGCTCTCGACGAGGGCGGTCAGGCGCGCGAAGACCGTTTCCTCCGCGTGCGCGCGAGCCGTTTCGACGCGCGCGGTCCGGGCGCCGTCCCGGTCCAGGGCGCGGGCCGCCGAGACCCACTCCCTCGGGCTTCTGCAGATCGTCAGGACCCCGGACAGCCCCGCGAGCGCGGGCAGGGGGCTGGCGAGCACGGGGCGGCCCGTTGCCAGGCATTCGAAGGTTTTGGCCGGGATCACGCCGCGGTTGTACTCGTCGTTCACGTACGGCAGGAGCAGAGCGTCGCAGTCGGCCAGCATCGCGGGGAGCTCGTCGTGCGGGAAAACGCCGCGGAAAACCACCGACGGCGGCAGCGGCGGCGGGGCTTCCTTGACCGGGCCGATCAATTCGATGTCGAAGCCGGCTTGCGCGAGCGCGCGGATCGGGGCGTAGTCGAGCGCGCGCCACACCGTCCCGAAGTAGCACAGCCGCCGGCGCGGGCGATCCGGCGGCGGCGGGAGGAAGAACGCGCGGCTCACGCCGTGGTGCAGTTCGACGACGTTCGGATGCAGGCGCTTCTTGTCCTCGTACAGCGTGCTCGAGGTCGTCAGCACGAGCCCGGCGCGCGCCATCAAAGCGGCCTCGGTTTCGGCGAGGTTTAGAGGCGGCGAGGGCAGGCCGTAGAAGTTATCCACACAGTCGTAGATGACCAGAGACGGCGAAAGCTGGTCGAGGATTGAAAGAGTCGTCGTCGTCGGGAGGTAGGCGAAGGCCACCGGATTGCGGTGCAGGCCGCGGTCGTGAAGAAGGTCGGCTAGACGGGGCGCGAGCAAGGCCGCGTTGGTCTCCCGGAAGAGGCGCCGGGTGGGCGGCAGAACGAGCGGGGTGAGGACGGAGATTCCCCTGGGCATGCGCGCGAAGCGCGCGCGGCCGCCCCGCCAGACGCGGCGCAGGCGTCCCATCACGCGCCCGAGGTCGCGCCAGCCGGGCTCGCGAAAGCCGGTGTTCTCAACGAAAAAGACGCGGTGTCCGGCCCGCGCCCACTGTGCCGCGAAGGCGTGGTGTCGCTGCCAAGCCGCGTTCCACTCCACGCTGGAGAGGATGACGATGTCGAAGGGGCGCTCGCTCATTGCGCCGCGGGGTCGCCCTGACGCAGCGCGAACCAGTCCCAGGTCCCGGAGGCCTTGCCGGCGAAGTCGCGTTCGTCGTCGAAGGAGACGATCTCCGTGCGCTTGAGCAGAAGCGGGTTGCGGCCCGGTTCGTTGAGGCCGTACAGCGAGCAGCCGGCGCGGACGAAGCCCGCGCGGCCCGCGAATTCCGCGGTCCGGCGCGAGGCGGCTCCATGCGGCCAGGTCATCACCGTCACGGGCCGGCCGAGGGCGTCCTCCAGGCGCCGGCGGGACTCGGACAGCTCGCGGGCTAATTTCGCGTCGCCGAGAGCGTCGAGGCGCGCGTGCGTGAGGCCGTGGGCGCCGATCTCGCAGCCAGGGACGAGCGCCAGATTCTTTAATTCGGGCCAGGCGAGGTGAGGGCGTCCGGAGTCGAGCAGTTCCGGCGTGACGCAGACGGAAAACGGGAGGGTCAGGCGCGCGAGAATCGGGGCCGCGGTCGTCAGCGTGTCGAGGTAGCCGTCGTCGAATGTCACGCATATTCGGGCGCTGCCGTCGAGTTTCGCGCCGCCGAGGCTCGTGGGCTTTCCGAATCGCCCCGACGCGACCAAAGTCATCTGCCGCGCGAAGGCCTCGGACGAGGTGCTCAGGCCGTAGCGGTCGCCGGGCAAAGTCGAGCCCACGGAGTGATAGCCGAGCACGCGCAAGCCCGCGCGCTCGGGCGCTGCGAACGCCTCGCGCCCGCGCGCGACGGCCCGCCACAGGTCGTGAGTCCAGCTCACAGCAGGGAATCTCGACGCGCGAAGATGGCAGCGTCGAAAACGCGCGACAGCCAGGGTGACGTCGCCCACTGCCATTCGCCGAGCGTCTCGACGGGAGGAAGACCCAGGCCCTTCTTGAAGTTGTAGACGCCGGGATTCTCGGCGGGGTCGATGCCGGTGAGGTCGAATACGCCGACGCCCATTTCCTTGAGATGGACGAGCATCCGCCAGTACATCGCGTTCGGAAGGTTCAAGCGGAGCCCGTGCTCGTTGGCGGCGGATAGCGCGAACCAGGCGCGGCCGTCGTGGATCCAGATCGCGCCGCCGCAGCCGTCGGTCCCGCTGGTGGAGACGACGAAGAAAAGGATCGACTTCCCGAGGACGTCCGCCATGCGCTGCAGCTCGGCGACCGAAAGCCGCTGGCCGTGCAGCCCCTTGCGCACGCAGAGCGCGTCGTGCAGGGGCTGATAGCGGCCAAGGAGCTTCGGCGTCCGCCCGAATTCGACGACGGCCCCGGCTTTCTCGGCCCGATTCAGCTGGTTGCGCCAGTTTCTCTCGAACCCCCCCCGAATTTCCTCCAAGGGCTTCGTGAGATCGGCGCGGTAGGTCAGCCCTGAGCCGAGCGGCGAGAGCGGCCGTGCGAAGCCCGCCTCGCGCACGATCAGTTGCGCGTCGAGATCCATCGCGACCTCCAAGTTGAGCCGGATGATCGCGCGGCCGCGGGAGCGCGCGTGGTCCTTGAGCCCCTCCAGGAAATCCTGAAGAGAGGCAAGATCCTGCCCGCGCGTGAGGCCCTTTCGGTACATCGGGCCGCCGTTGACCCAAAGCAGCGAACCCGCGCCCAAGGGGAGATGGCGTTCGAGGATCAGCGCCGCGGCGAGCGGAGTCGGCCCGTTGAACAGCGCCGCATGAACGGGGCTCCAGCTTCCCGACTTGAGGCGCCCCCAGGCCAAAGTCTGGCGGACGTGGCGGTCCTCGAAGGAAGAAAGCCAGCCGTCCCACTCGCGCGCGGCGAGTTCCGGAGGCAATATCTCCCAGCGGAATCCTTTCACCATAGGAAGTGCGCCAAATAGACGTCGCGGTAGTGCGCGGGCGAGTTTGCGCGGACGGCGCCGGGCAAATCGGGCCACGGCAGGACGCTGAGCCCGAGGCGGCGATAGGCCGCGTAAGCGCGTTCAGCCGGGCCCGGGGCCGCGCGGAAGGCGAACGCGTACGGGACGACTCCGCTCGGCATGGACGCAAAGAGCGGCTCGAGCTTCAGCTCGCGCGCGGTTTCGGCGCAGAGCTCGTAAAGAGCCCGGCGGCGCGTTCGTTCCCCGGCTTCGTCTGCGCAGGCGATCGGCCCGGCGAGAGAGGAGTTGGGACCGGCTTCCCCGAGCGGCTCGTCCTCGCTGCCTTCGCGGCCGATCCGGTCGCGCCAATCGAAGCCGCGCGCGGCGCGTAGCGCTTCGAGAAGGATCCGGGCCGCGCCCGCTCCCGTCGCCGCGAGAAGCGGGCGCGCCGCGGCCTTCAGGCATGACCGTGCCGTTTTCTCGCCGAGGGCTTCCGGGGCGGGGGGCAAAGTTCGGGCGGGAGCCGAATCGGACACGACCAGGACCCCGCCATCGGAGAGGGGCAGCGTCTTGCGCGGGCTCAGCACGCCGAAATCCGCGCGCGTGCCCAGAAGCCGGCCCTCCTCGTCGCGCGAGAACAGCGCGTGGCAGGCGTCTTCGATGATCACCGCTCCGGTGCGGCGCGCGTAGGCGCGAAACGGCGCCAGGTCGGCCGGAAAGCCGAAAAAGTCGACGGCCAGGACCGCGCGGGCTTCGGGCCAGCTTGAGCTGTCCTGGTCCGGTTGAAGGTCCGGCCCGATCGTGTAAAACAGCCCTTGTCCGCCGGCCGCCGGAACGGCGGACAAGACTTCGCGGCAGAAGAAGCCGGGGAGAAGCGCCGGGCCGCCCCCGGCGGCGCGCAAGGCATCGGCGAGCGCGTGGCGGCCGAGGCGATAAAAACGAACCCGCGCCGGCGCGTAAAGGTCCGCCAGCCGCCAAGGCCTCGCGGCCGGCGGCGGGGAGTAGACGGTCGCGGCGAGGTCGGTATCCACTCTTATTCGCCCCGGACCCGGCCCAACGGGATCGCCCGCACCCGCTCGGCGAGCGAGAAGGTCTCCCGCCCGGCATGGATCACATCGAGCCGGTCAAGCTTCAAGTCCTTGAGCGCGATCTTCATGGATGGGGTGAGGGAAGGGGCCTCGGTGCGCTTGAACTCGAAACCGCGGCGCTTTCCGCCTTTGACGACCAGGAGGTCGAGCTCAGCTCCGGCGTGCGTCGCCCAGAAGTAGCATTCCTCGGGCCTAGCGCCCAGCATCTGGATCACCGCTTCCAAGGCAAAGCCCTCCCAAGAGGCGCCGAGCCGGGGGTGGCTCTCGAGCTCCCCCAGGTTCTCGATGCCGAGCAAAGTGTGCAGCAAACCGCTATCCGAGAGATAGACCTTCGGAGACTTCACCTGTCGTTTGGAGA
>Ga0209515_10001127_pt1 | contig 46101 bp, 46 predicted proteins | sample Subgroupgradi54m_FD_187454 | JGI IMG/M metagenome (GOLD analysis project Ga0209515, IMG submission 187454) | Subsurface groundwater microbial communities from S. Glens Falls, New York, USA - GMW60B uncontaminated upgradient, 5.4 m (SPAdes)... ... | reverse complement strand
TATTTGTCCAGCTATTTGGTCATCGATATAACAAAAAGATCGTGTTTGTTTGCCATCGCCATAAATAGTAATGTCCTCATTGCTGAGAGCTTGTATAATAAAATTAATGACGGCTCGCCCTTCGTCAATATTCATTCTTGGTCCATATGTATTAAAAATTCTTGTTATTCTTGCATCTAAACTTTTTTCGCGGATAAATGCTGCAACAATCGTTTCTCCGAATCTTTTTGATTCGTCGTACACAGACCTTGGCCCAATAGTCGAAACATTGCCTCTGTAGGTTTCTGGTTGCGGAGAAACTTTAGGATCGCCATAAACTTCAGAAGTTGATGCAAACGAAAATTTAGAGTTGTTTTTTAGTGCTAGATCGCATAAGTTCCAGGTCCCAATAGTATTAACTTTCATTGTCTCAAAAGGATGAACCATATATGAAAAAGATGAATGAATATTAGGGTCTGCAGGTGAAGCTAAGTGATAAATTTCATCAATCTTTGTAAATTTTTTACTTTTGAAAGGTATGGTAATGTCATGATTTATAAAGTAAAAGTTTTTTTTAGCCAAAAGATGTGCTATGTTCTTTTCCGAAGAAGTTATTAAATTATCTACACAAACTACGATATTACCACGATTAACCAAGTACTGACACAAATTGCTTCCAATAAATCCAGCACCACCTGCAACTAAAATAATTTTTGGCATCTTATATAACTTTCTCAAGCACTGCGGCAATATAGTCTATTTCTGACTTTTTCAATTTAGGGTACATTGGCAAACGAATCAAGCTAGAGGCAACCTCTTCGGAAATCGGAAAATCGCCCTTTCTATAGCCTAATTTTTTACCCATACTAGACCTATGCAAGGGCAAATAATGAAAAGAAGCCTCAACGCCAAAACTTCTCAGTCCTTTTATTACTTTATCACGCATTAAAGTTGGCACGCGAATTGCAAATATATGCCAATTACCATAAGAGTCCTTTGTCTCACCAGGTAAAATAATTTTTGAAGAAAGTTTGCGAAGTTTTTTTAATAAATAATTAGCATTTTTCCGTCTCAAAGTGGTAATTAAATCCATTTTTTTAATCTGCTCGAGAGCAATTGCAGACAATATATCAGACAAAATTAAACTTCTACCAACATTAACCCACGAGTATTTCTTTCTCTCACCGCGCATAAAAGAAGATCGATTTGTGCCTTTCTCGCGAATAATTTCAGCCATTTTGTAAAAATCGTGTTGTCGAGTAACAAAAATGCCGCCTTCACCACTTGCCGCATTTTTCGTGCCATGCAGGGAAAAACAGCCTATTTCGCCTATCGTCCCAAGGTATTTTTCTTTGTATTTTGCACCCAATCCATGAGCTGCATCTTCTATCACCAATAATCCATGTTTTTTAGCGATTGACATAATTTTGTCCATTTCTGCAGCAAATCCAGCATAATGGACGATCATTATTGCCTTCGTTTTTTTGGTTATTTTCTTTTCAATCTCAGAAGAGTCAATATTGTAGGTGTGCAGATCAATGTCACAAAAGACAGGTTTGGCACCCGACAAAATGATAGCATTAGCGCACGATGAAAAAGTAAAGCTTGGCAGAATTACTTCGTCTCCCTTCTTTAAAGTAATTGCACAGGCCAGCTCTAAAGCGGCTGTACCAGAACCAGTCGGCAAAACCATCTCCTCGCTTATTATTTTGCCAAATCTTTTGGCAAGCATTTCACTATAGCGCAAATCACCAACACCTGTTCCACTGCGCATTGCATTCACAGCCGCTTTTTCCTCTTCCTTGCCCCAAAAAGGTTTATGCAGGGGAATTGTGTAAGAATTTTTAACCACTTATTTTAGTTTTATTAATTTCTTTTCTGAACTTGACAATCTTTTTCAGATAATCAATTGAGTCAGAAAATATCTTAACCGTTGATTGTTTCTCTGCTCTCTTTCTAAAAAAAACTGGTAGCTCCTCAATTTTTAATCCTGCTAAACTGGCTCTTGCGCAAATTTCTGTATCCCAAAACCAATGGCTATCTCGAGTTTTTTTTAATACGGGCAAAATTTTACTTCTTCTAAAAAATTTATATCCGCTTTCTGTATCTGCAATAGGAATATCTAAAAGTTTTGAAACAACAAAAGAATATGCATTCGACAAAATAACACGATGAGTTGATTTTAAGGAATTTTCATAAAAGCGCATTCCAACAGCCATATCTGAACCGTTTTTTATCTCTGAGATAAAAACGGGAATATAAGATGGAGAAATTTCGCAATCAACATCAATATAGCCACATATTTCACCGTAGCTTGCCCTTATCCCGTCGCCCACAGCCTTACCTCGCCCTTCGTTTTTTTTGTGATAAATTGCTCTGCTACCTTTCGTATTCGCAACCAATTTTTCAACTGATTTTTTGGTATCATCTGTGCTCTTATCTTCTACAAAAATAATTTCAGAGCTTAATTTTAAATTCTTGATGACTTTCATAATATCTCCGACACTTTTTTCCAAGGTTGCCCCTTCGTTATAACAGGGTAATATTAAAGAAAATTCGATTTTATTCATTGGTACATTTTATGTTAATCTATATCACTTATCAAATAATATGTAAAAATTTAAGATTAATTTTTTATGAAAAGACTCTCTCTATTTTTTGCAGCTGCTATTTTTCTCAATGCTCTTTGCTGGGTAATATTTATACCAGTTTGGCAATATCCAGACGAACAGGCACATTTTGCCCAAGTTCAAGACTTTGCAGAACTAAATCATGTCCCCATAGGTGAGCCAAATAGTTCCTATGAAATAATATTATCGGAAAAGTACTTACTGACCGAAAGAAACGAAAGGGGAGATAATCCATTTGTCTACCACCCGCAAAGAAAGTTAAATGTAAAAAAAAGCTTTTATGGTCCTGGGGAAAAAATAATCAATGAATTACCACAATCTACACGAAAAGTGATGGTAAAATCAGAATCTACCAATAATCCACCCTTATATTATTTTTTATCGGCAGCAATATATAGAATTCTTTATCAGTCCAACTTATTCACCAGAATATTTGCAATACGTATTTTCTCGCTATTTATCTATATGTTAACAATTTTTTTAACTTTTAAATTAGGTGTAAAAATTTTTTATAATAGATCAATAAGCAAAATAACATTCGCAAGCTTAATAGCTTTTGCACCAATGTACGTTTTTTCTTCAACAGGTATTCTTACTGATCCTTTTACTAATTTGCTATTCACGGCATTAATATTTTTATGCATAAAGGTTTTGATTAATGGGTTTAATAAATTGTCTCTTGCTCTTTTGATAACAACTATAATTCTTGGTACATTTACGAGACAACATTTTATTGTATCAATCCCAATTGTAATGCTTGCAGTTGTTATACGAACAATCAGATACACCAAACATCTTAAGATAATTATATTTGTATTACCCACTGTTTCAGCAATACTCGTCTTGAGCAATTTCGCCACAAAAGTACCAATTTTAAGTAATTTTAGAATTCCAGAAGGAATGTTTAATGCTAAGTTATTGTTCAGTTTAAACTTTGTGCAATATTCTTCTTGGACTGTCCGCCACACTTATCATGAAACTATGCCTTGGTTCTGGGGTGTTTACAAATGGTTGTCGCTTACCCTGCCGCCCGAAACTTACAGATTTATAAATCGCATTATATTACTTGCCGCGTTCGGATTTGTGATTAGAATATTCAAAATCATCAAAGCCAAAAAGATCGAGGAAAAAGATTATATCGCTTTCTTTATGGCTACTACCATTTGCTTGTATTACTTATCTTTTGTAGTTTGGGATTATTTTTTTCATTTAAACCATAATTTTTCTTTTGGTATACAAGGCAGATATTTTTTTCCAATTATGATACCCATTTTTTATATTTTAACTTATGGTCTTTTTGAAGTTTTTAAAATTGTTTTTCAAAAATATACAAAGTATGTTTTATTTTTACTCTCAGCACTTATTATTATCTATAATAATTACTCGCTGTATTTTGTTACAAAGTCATATTACGATTTCCAAAATTTGGGATCAATTGTTAACTATTTAAGCCAATATAAACCCCTTTTTCTTAAGGGGAATATTTTAATTGTTATTCCGCTTTGCGCCGTTTTATTTGAAGGACTTTTTATATTTTCTTTTTTAAGATATATTCTAAGGACAAATGAAAGCAATTGAAGAAATAGGTTTAAAAAACTCTATTAGATTTTTAATTTATAGTTTTATAGATCTAATATTCCCTTTGTTCTTTAATCCGCAAGCGAGAAAATTATTTTTATCTATTTTAGGTGCACATATCGGAAGGGGCTCAATGTTAATGAAGGTAAGCTTTTTTAATTGGCATCACAAAGGACCAAAAAGTCTTAAAATAGGCAACGAATGTTTTATTGGCGATCTGACACTAATTGACCTTTACGATAATGTAATCCTCGAAGACCAGGTAACAATTGCCCAAAGGGTCACGATTATAACTCATATGAATGTCGGCTATAAAAACCATCCGCTCCAAAGGGCGTTTCCTAAAAAGTCGCAACAGGTAGTTCTAAAAAAGGGTTGCGTGGTCGGTGCATCATCAACAATCTTGCATGGCATAACAATTGGGGAGAAGGCATTTGTTGCCGCCGGTAGTGTGGTAACAAAAAACGTACCCGCATACACACTAGTTGCTGGAGTACCAGCAAAGATTATCCGTAAATTTGAAGGCTAGATACTTGCAAGTAGAATACTTGTTTTTATTTTCTCACAAAATTCAGACTTGAAGTATGTCAAAGTTAAGCAAGATCATTTTTAATTTGACTGACTTTCTTTATAAGCAGTAGCTTAATTTTCTCAAGATTATATGTTATGTTAGCTTAAATTATATGTATAAAATACCAATATACAACAAACTACGAGCTTTAATGCTCCCGCTTGAACAAATCGATAAAGCCCTTCCGCAAAACGGTCTTGTTTTAGACCTTGGTTGCGGTGAAGGTGTCATAAGCAAATATCTTGCCCGACAGAAAAAAAGAAATGTTATCGGAATGGATCTCGACATAAAAAGAGTCCAAAAGTCCAACCAAGACAATTTAAAATTTATGCACGGCAACGTCCTAAATTACAATACCAAAACCGCAAGTGGCGTAGTAATTTCGGATGTCCTTCATCACATGAATTTCCAAAAACAGGACCAACTGCTAAAAAATATCTCGATAAACTTTAAAAAAGGTGGAGTGTTGGTAGTAAAAGAAGTTGACCGAGAAGAACTGGTCAGAAGTCGCCTCACGAGATTTTGGGATTTTATCTTTTATCCCATGGAAAAAATCTATTTTTCCAAATCAAAAGATTTGTTAATAAAGCTGATACATCTGGGTTTTGATGTAAAAATTAAAAAGGAATGCCGCTTCTTCCCCGGATCAACGACACTCTTTGTATGCAAAAAATTATAAAAAAGTATTGGTTCTTAGCCCTATTAATCTCCTTCGACTTTCTACTTAGAGTAATAAATCTTGAAAAACTATTCTATTTCACATATGACGAATCAATACCTGCTTTTGTCGGAAGACGCCTAATCATTTGGCATCACATTCCTCTGATCGGTGGTGCTACTCCTTTAGGTTTTCACTTAGCCCCATATTTTTATTGGCTTCTCGCACTTATATTATACGTAGGCCACCTAAATCCTATTGCATGGGGGTGGGTAGGAGCACTACTTTCAGTTTCAACAGTTGTTCTTATTTTCTTTGCGGGAAAAATATTTGTTTCCAAAAAAGTAGGAATTACTGCTGCAATTTTATGGACATTTTCATATCTTACAAATGTTTATGACCGTCATTTCTGGGCACTATACTGGGGTTCTCTATTATCGCTTGTCGCAATCTTACTTCTTTATCAAATCCAGAAAGGTAAAGAAAAGCTAACACTTTTACTTGCATTAGTTCTTGCTTTTGGAGTTCATACCGATCCATCAAATCTAATGTTGGTTTTTCTTTCTATAATTGTTTGGAAACTTTATAAAATTCCCTTTAAAAAAACTACAATATTGGCGATTTTAATTTTTCTAATATCTTTTTTACCCATTATGGTTTTCGATCTCAGACATAATTTTGCAAACACTAAACCAATAACTCAATTTTTAACGGCACGTGATACCAATTATTCAATAAATCTCCAGTCAATAAGTTCAAATATTTTAATTTTCCCCAGAGTTGCAAGTCGTCTGATTTACACATTTGGCGATAATGAAATATCAAAACAATATTCTTATTGTCGAAATTTTGTCGCTGAAAAATATCAGGCGATGCCATCGGTTTTTATCGTTTTAACAAGTTTAGTCCTAATTTTGTTTTTGGTTGCAAACATCAAAAATAAAAAGGAACAAGGGTGGCAATTAATTACAATTTTAATTCTTTTATATTTTTTTGGAATTACAATATATGGAACCATTTTCCACGCAGATATTTTTGAACACTATCTTACGGGACTATTTGCTCCACTTTTACTTATCTTTGCCAAATATATTTCTAAGCTACCCAAAAAAGTTTGGATAATCGCAATTGCCTTGTTTATCACATTCAACTTACATAAACTATTGCAGGCGAAAAACAGTACCGGTCTGACGTATAAAAAACAAGCGATAGCATATACAATGCAGGAAGTTGGCAGCAAACCCTTTTCTCTTGATTCTCTATCAACATGCTGGAAATACTCAGGATATAGGTATCTTTTTGCAGTTTTCGGCCGCGAGCCAGTCAAAAGCTATGTTGACCCAAATTTTGCCTATCTCTACGGAACAACCCCTGTAGCCGCAACCCATCCGGATATTGTAGTTTCTTTTATCGTTCACGATTTCGTGCCAGAAACTACAGAATTCTACACGCGATATGCTGCTTTAAAGTCACACGAGATAAAAAGTTCAGTCTTTGGCAATATTGAAGTAATTATCATGGATAATCGCAGTCGCTGGTTTTAAAATTCCTCTTTAAAATTGTATACTCAATGAGTCAAAGTGAAGAATCTACTTAGTAATATTTTTTACACATCAACTGCCAAAGATACTGCGATTGTTTTTGTTGGAACAGCAGTCAATATTACAGCTGGCGGAGTGTTTTTTATACTAGCTCCTAGAATTTTGGGTCCAGCAGACTTTGGAATTTTTTCAACGATTGTCGCAACCGGAATACTTGCCCTAAATATCGCAAATTTTGGTCTAGACACAGCTATTTTGCGCTTTGCAAAAAAGGGTACAGATGAATTCAACAGCGTTTTGTCTTTCGCCTTCAAAGCTTACATTATTTTAGGAATGTTAACCGCTTTTTTTGGTGTCATATTTGCTGGTTTTATTGCTCAAATATTAAATCAACCAGAACTAACAAAACTTTTGCAGATAGCTTTTATTTCAAGTGTATTTTTGCTGTTGAATAATTTTTATGCATCCGCACTGCAGGCAAAAGGGGAATTTGCTAAAGCTTCAATAGTTGGAATTTCGTCAAACATTGCAAGAATTATAATTCTTGTTTTTGCTGCCTATTTTTTCATTATTGGTGTCTACTTCGTGACAGTACTTTTCTTTTTTATAAATATAGTATCAATAATTATTGGCAAAATTTTCTTGCCTGTTCATCTTGAAAAAACAAATATTGGAGATATAAAAAAATATTTAAGATATAATTTTTGGATTGCACTCTCGGTTATCATCCCGTCAATTCCATTGGACAATTATCTGCTGCTTAAACTTGCAGGCCCAATTCAAACAGGGATTTATGCAGCGCCATTTAAACTCCTAACTTTTTCTTATCAATTTGGCGGCAATTTTACTAGAGTTTTGGCGTCTAGGTTTTCGTCGTTCGATACAGACAAGAAAGCTATTGATTTTGCCAAAAAATCGACGGCGTTTGTTATATTTTTTGCAATTGGCTTGGTTTTTTTAATTTTACTTGCAACACCAGTCACCAAACTAGTTTTAGGAGATCAATATCGATCCTCAATTATCATTATGCAGATTTTGTCTGCTGGATTTATTTTCTTCTTTGCTGCAACCATTCCTACTTCATTAATACTTTATTATTTTGGCAAGTCACAGATCACTTTTCTAATAACTTGCATTCACACAGGTTCTTTTTTGGCAATGCTGCTTTTGTTTGTCCCACAAGACCAGGCAGTTGGCGCCGCTTGGGCGTTCTCCTTAAGTGAATTTTTAGCCTTAACTCTTATGAGTGCATATGTTTTTCTGAAGTTTAAAAAAGTATGATTCCCAAAATCACGGTTCATTGCATTGTTAAAAATGAAGAAAAATGGATTTGGTATGCAATAGAATCTATTCGCAATATTGCTCAAGAAATTTTAATTTACGATACTGGCTCTACAGATAAAACAGTTGAAATAATAAAAACCTTCAGAGACAAAAAAATAAAGTTTGAAGAAAAAGGATCAGTAGATTCAAAAGGTTTAGTCAGTCTCAGACGTCAGCAATTGAAGAGAACAAAAACAGAATGGTTTTTAATTTTAGATGGCGATGAAATTTGGTCTGAATCGGCAAAAAAAGAATTAGTTCAAAAATTAAAAACTGCCAATAGTGAAGATTGGGGGGTTGTGATTCGCGCCTGGAATTTTATTGGTGATGTTTATCACCTTCACCCCGAATCAGCACTCTATCATTGGCCTTATGCGCCAAAAGACTATATTGGTTGGGCAAATTTAAGAATTATTAAAACATCGACACCAGGGTTAAATATTACAGGTAATTATCCACTCGAAGCATATTGCGATTCAGAATTTACACCGATTCAGAATTATGGATTAAAGCATTTGATCTTTCTAAACAATCGTTACTATCATACAACTTACTTAGTTCGTTCAACAAATAGAAAAGCGGACAAAACGGTATTGAATCGTCTATACAAAAATAAACAGGAATTAGGAACGAGTGTTGGCAAAAATTTTATTTATCCTCAAGCTTTTTTTAAAAAAGCACCAAGTATTGTAGATAATCCATGGAGGAAACGCAGCGCTTTAGAACTAGCTGCATCGATTGTACAAACTCCAATCAAAGAAACAAGACGCAGAATTTTTAATTTGTATAATCCAAGATGAAATACCTAAAAACATCTTTAGTATTGGTCATAGTTCTACTTTTACACTTTTTTTTATTGGTAAACACTCTGTTTACTCTTTGGCCGGAAATGGTTGTCTACCCCTATTTGCTAAACAACAAATTTTTACTCTACCGCGACATTATTAATCCTTACACACCACTTTTTATTCAATTCTTGAGATTTTTCTCCATGCATTTTGGATATCAACCATTGCCTTATCAATTGTTTACTTGGGCAACTATTTTATTTATTGATCTTTTAATATTTAAATTTTCACTAATTATTTCAAAAAGCTTTAAAAGATCAATTTTTGCAACTTTATTTTTCGTAGTATTTTCTTTGTCACTTGCAATTAATGGTTTATGGTTCGATTTAGTCCAAACTCCGCTAATTATTATTTCTATTTATTTTTTTTACTCCAACTATAAAAACAAAGATATTCAAAAACTCGCTATATCATTTACTATTCTTGCAATTGCATTTTTTATTAAACAGCAGGTAATCTGGCTGTTCATTTCTTACGTTTTAATTTTATTTGTTAAAAATCACGATCAAATTTCAAAAAAATTACAAAGGATTTTATTGTTGTTTCTTCCATTTCTGATTTTGTTTTTAATCCAATTATTCTACTTCAAATCAAAAAGTACTGAGCAAGATTTCATCTATTGGGCAATCTATTTCCCATTCATAAAATCTTCGAACTTACCTGGTTATATTTTGCTTCCAAATTTAAAACAGCTCTTTATTACGCTTTTAATTTTCTTAATATTTTTGCCATTATTTAAAAACAAAAAATCGCCAAAAATATTATTGTTCTTCAGCATATTTTTACTTTTATTTACTATTCCACGTTTTGATTATTTTCATTTGATTCCAGCTTTTTCAATCCTTGCAATTCTATCTTCAACTTATAAATTAGACTTAGACAAAGCTAAATTGCTTTCCGCAGTTTCTATCATATCTTTTTTGCTGTTATCAGCTTTCAGTATTAGATATTTTCAAAGAAATTGGAACCATAATATTCGTTTCTTTGAACAAGATGTACAAATCGCAGCGACACTTTTAAAATTCCTTAGAACGCAAAGCCCAATTTACATCCAAAATGGACCAGATCAAATCTACCCGCTTTCATTGACTTTACCTGTTAAGCCCTGGGCGGATGAATTTCCATGGTACTTAGAAAAATCAGACTTACAAGATAAGGTCGTCGATGCCCTAAGACAGCAAAATCCCAAAATCATCCTTTTTCAACCATATAGCAAATCAACTGAATTTGATCTTGGTTCATACCGGCCGCAAAAAATTGCAGATTACTTAGATGCAAATTACACTGATATACAAAATATTACAAATACCTTGGTGCTTAAAAAGAAAAAATGAAAAAGGAAGTATTAATAATTCTTTTTATCGCCTTATTTTTTTTCGCTCCCTTTTTAATTAACCCTCAGAAATTAACCCAAAAAGACAATGATCTTGGCAGAACCTACATTCCGCTTTTTTCATTTATAAAAAAAACAGTTACCACAGATCACGAAATACCAATTTGGCGCCCAGAACAGATGATGGGAGAGTCACTTATTGCTAATCCACTCTCTAGTCTTTTTTATCCGGTCAATATCCTTTTTTTATTTTTTCCGACCGACTTTGCTACAGTTTTTTATTTAGCATTGCACGTATTTTTAGCTAGCATATTTACTTATTTATTAGCTCGAGATTTTAAATTTTCAAAAGAAGCGTCAATCGCAGGAGCAGTTTTCTTTGCCTATAGTCCAAAGTTTTTCCTGCATATTGCATCAGGACATATTACTTTGCTTGCGGCCTTAGCGTATTTCCCATTACTTGTTTTATCAATAAGAAAAATTGTCAAATCAAATTCTATTAATTGGATTTTAGTAAGCGCAACTGTACTCGTCTTTATGTTAATTTCTCACCCAACAATTTTTTATTATTCAGCTATTTTTATTTTTTTCTATGCGATATATTTATTGTTCGAAAATAAAATATTAACAACAAAAAGAAAATTATTTCAAAAAAAGATTTTAATAATTTCTGTTATCCCTATACTTTTCTTTTGTTTATCTGCAGTGGCTTTAATTCCGCAAAGCGAGTTTGCAATGATTTCAACAAGATCACAACTAACCATAAATGATGTGGCCTTGCCTATTTGGAACCACACTCGATTCACATCAAGTTTATTTTTTCCTTATATTATATTAAATAGTCTAGATGCAGAATCATTTCTGTATTTAGGGTTCACAGTTTTGTTTTTTATGCTAGTAGGTTTTATAAAAGTCAGCAAAAAATCTAAGATTATAATATCCATATCATTCCTTTTTATGCTAATATTTTCTGCCGGACTCTCAACTCCGTTTTTTAAGTTTTTTTATCAATTCATACCACTTTTAAAATATTCCAGAATTACAACTCGATTATGGTTTGGGTTTATTCTTCTGGCGTCGCTACTTGCGGCTTACGGTCTAGACAGATTTAAAAACAAAAAAATATTATATTTATTTACTGCAATTTTCTTATTTGAAAGCTTTTTCATAGGTTATAAAAAAATTAACAGCACGCCAAATCTTTCTCTTTCAAACGTGAGTTTGTATCAATTTTTAGCAAGCGACCATGATCTTTTTCGTGTTTACTGTACAACATATTGTTTCAATCCCCAGCTTTTGTTTAAGTACAATATTCAAATATTAAACGGAGAAACGCCAATCCAGCAAGCGCAGTTTGTAAATTTTTTACAAAAAGCAGGCAACTATAATTATCAAAAATTTGCTGTAATATTTCCACCGTATCAAGTTTGGAAAACCCAAAATCCACCAATTCCCAATAGTCAATTATTGAAACGTGCAAATGTTAAATATATTGCCTCAACATATCCAATCAACGAGTCAGATATTCAATTTATCAATAAATTTGAAAATATATACGTCTATAAAAACGTAAATTTTCAAAAAAGAATTATGTTTCTTGATTCAGAAGATAAAATTTACGTAGTTACATACAAATCGAACTCAATGTCGCTGGCCTTTCCAAAATCCGAGAATCAGAGAACAATTGTAATCGCCGAAAATTATTTTCCCGGCTGGTACGCTTATATTGATAACAATAAATATCAAGTTAAAAAATATCAAGATGTATTTCAACAAATCTTAATCCCTCCGCAAGTGGATCATGTTGATATAAAATATTTACCAGATAGTTTTCTTTTCGGAAAAACAATAACATTATCTTCAATTACTTTATTAATTCTTTACTTTATAAAAAAGAAAGTTAAAAAAATATGAAAAACATTGCGATAGTAAGTTTTTACTCCGGAATTAGCGAGCGGGGAGTTGAGACATTTGCTCTGGAAATTGGCAACAGGCTTGCGCAAAAGAATAAAGTCACAGTTTTTCAGGCAGGTCACACTCCAACCCAAAAATATAAAATTGTCGAAATAAATACCAGTGCCAGACCACCAAAAAGTTCAAAAGGAATATTAGGAAAAATTTATTTGGATTTGCAATCTCTAAGAATTTTAGTTTTTTCAATCAAAATTATACCCATGCTTATCAAAGGAAAATACGATTTGATCATTCCTCTTAACGGGGGGTATCAGATTGCAATATTTAGAATTATCTCAAAACTCACTGGAGCAAAATTACTAGTCTCAGGGCATGCCGGAATAGGGGCAGATGATGCCTGGAATCTTTTTTTCAGACCTGACATTTTTGTTGCTTTGACTATAGCTGAATTAGAATGGGCAAAAAAAATTACGCCCGAAGTCAAATTAGAAACTATTCCAAATGGAGTAGATCTATCAAAATTCAATCCTCAGGTTAAACCAAAACCGATTTCGCTTCCGGGCCCAATTGTAATCTGTACATCTGCACTGATTCCATACAAACAGGTTGACCTAACGATAAAAGCTGCGGCAAAAGCAAAACTGAGCTTACTGATTTTAGGAGAAGGAGAAATGCAGGGTACTCTTGATAGTTTAGGCAAAAGACTTCTAGGCAAAAAATATTTAAGGCTAGTTGTTCCCTATATGGAGATTGCTTCGTATTACAGAGCATGCGATGTTTTTACTCTTGCTTCGAGAACAGAAGCTTTCGGCATTTCTTATATCGAAGCCATGGCATGCAATTTACCGGTTGTGACAACTTGTGACAGTTCTAGAGAAGAGATAATAGGTAACGCCGGAATACTCACAAATCCTCAAAATGTAGATCAGTATGCAAAAGATCTAACTCTAGCAACAAAAACCAATTATCGCAATCTTCCATATAATCAGGCATTAAAATTTAGTTGGAACAAAATAACCGAAAGATACCAAAAACTAATAAATAATCTTTGAACAAATGAAAAATCGACAAGTTTCAATCGTTATTCCAACATATAATGAGGAGGAATTCATTAAAAATTGTCTTCAAAGTTTAAAACAACAAACATATAAACCGCTTGAAGTAATTCTTGTTGATGATGGCTCCAAAGACAACACGCAAAAAATAGTCAATGATTTTAAAGCTAAAAACAAAAACCTCAATCTTAAAATATTAAGGCAGGACCACAATGGTCCGGGTATTGCCCGCAACTTGGGCGCAAAACAATCAAAAGGTGAAATTCTGGTTTTTGTGGATGCAGATATGACTTTCGAAGAAGATTTTATCGACGATCTGATAAAACCTATATTAAAAGGGGATAGTATCGGAACTTTTTCGAAAAATGAGATGGTAAAAAACAACAGTAACATTTGGTCAATCGCCTGGAACATTAACAGGAATTGCCCCAAAGACCGCATGTTACCCATAAATTATCCGGATGTTGCACCTGTATTCCGGGCAATTTTAAAAAGCGAATTCGAAAAAGTTTCTGGTTTTGACTCGACAGGAGAATACACAGATGATTGGTCACTTTTTCGCAAACTAAAAATCAAGTCGACTTTAGCATCAGGAGCAGTTTACTATCATTCAAACCCTCAAAATCAAAGCGAGGTCTGGAAGCAAGCGCGGTGGATAGGTAAGGGCGAATTTATTTCAGGAAACTTCTTGAGAAAAACAAAATCATTAATCTTTTATAGTTTGCCCTTCTCTTTAACAATCGGAGCCTACAAAGCAATTACCAATACAAAACCCTTCTTTATATACTTTAAAATAATCTACGATCTTGCAATTTGGTTGTCTACAATAAAGGCTTTTTTAGGAGAATCTAAATATAAATAAATCAGTATATAGCTATAGTTTTAATAATGTTCAAAATTGCCGGACGATTAAAAGAAATTTGAGCATTTATATAAGCTTCGATTGTATAATTAATTCCGGCAGAATCCTTTGTGTAGACTCTTGTTAAAATTTGCGATCCGTCCTTTTGTAATAGTAAACAACCAGGCACAGTTCGATCAATGAGTTGGATATTTGTAGTTTCTGAACATCCTCCGAGTGGATCCTTACCGCTTCCATACGTGATAGAAATATTTCCACTCGTGCCCGTAAATTTTGTTGTTGAATAAGTAGCGGATGCATTCGTACTATCAAACTTCCAATCACTGGGCAAACTTATTTTGTATTTGCCCTGCGGCTGAGAATAAATTGTTCCTTGACCCTGACCACTATCTAAGCCCGGCGCAAGAGACTGATTAGAATTCGCGTTAGGGGTTGCATTTACATAAGGGGGAGGCACGGGCGATGCATAAATTACTTCCTTTTTACCAGAGGGAAGCGGGGAGATTCCAAAATCAAATTTTCGCGGCGCATTATTCTTTGAAAAGTTTTTAGCTGCAACAAATGCACTTACGCCGCCAATAAGGATTAACCCAATTACGGCAATAACAATTATAAAGGCAAAACCTTTTTTCATTTGGCAGCTAATTCCATTGTAAATCTACTTTTTTATAATTTGCAAATGTTAGAATGACAAAGCGTATGTTTTTATTGGTATTTCTAATTGCCGCCCTGCTTCGCACAGTTTCCATAAATCAAAGCCTTTGGCTTGACGAAGCTATTAATTTAAATGCAGTCCGCGCATCTAGCTTCAAAAATTTAATTTTTGATTACTCGTTAGGTGATTTCCATCCGCCCCTTTACCACGTTTTGTTGAAATCTTGGGTAACATTATTTGGTTCATCGGAAATTTCAGCGAGATTTCCTTCAGTAATTCTTGCACTAGGCACTATTTTTTTAACCTATCGGATTACAAAAATCCTTTTTGACAAAAAAACCGCTTTAATTTCCTCCATTCTTCTTGCGACTGCTCCACTGCATATTTATTACTCACAAGAAGCAAGAATGTATATGCTGGCTGCATTTTTAACCACTCTCTCAGTTTATTTTTTTGTTTCGCTAATTCAAAGGGAAAGATTAATATTCTGGATAGGTTTTATCACATCAACAGCTCTTCTTCTGTACACAGATTATCTGCCGTACTTATTACTGCCAACGTACGGTCTTTTTTTACTTCTCAATCGCAAAAAGTTCAAATCTCAACTCATCTCTTTTTTTCCATCTGTAATTATCGTCTTTATCATTCTAATTCCGTGGCTAATTCTTTTTCCAAAACAGCTACATATCGGTCTCTCAGCAAAAGCAGCTTCTCCCGCATGGGCTCAAGTTGTCGGTGGTGGAGAATTTAAAAATCTCCTGCTTACCTTTGTTAAGTTTACAATTGGCAGAATTAGCTACAGCCAAAAAACTATTTATGCGCTTCTTTTTGCGCCATTAGGTTTATTTGTCACAGCGCTTTTTGCCTTTTCACTATTTCGTATTTCCGCAAAAAGATCATTTGTTTATTTTTGGCTTTTTCTGCCGATTATTTTGGCATTTATTACTTCTTATTTTATCCCCGTCTTTTCCTATTTTAGGTTCATATTTGCTCTTCCGGCTTTTTATATTATTTGGGCCGCAGCAATAAACAGCTTGAATTGGACTCCCCTTACAAGGTTACTGTTGACCATCGCACTTGCCCTAAATTTAGGCACGTCTTTCATATACTTAACTAATCCGAAATTTCAAAGAGAAGACTGGCGATCTGCCACAGCTTATGTCACTGGCAACTCGGATGCTAAAACAATCACACTTTTTGAATCAGAATTCTCAATCAGCCCTTTTGACTATTACAATACTGGCAAAATTCCTACAGCTGGTGTCTTAACTTCATTTACTGCAGATCTAAATAAGTTCAAACCAAAATTAGAAGCTTCGATCAGAGAAAAAAACAAGGTATACCTCTTTCAATACCTTTCCGGGATAACAGATTCGCAGGGTTTGGTTTTTCAGGAACTTACAAAAGACGGCTTTGTTAACACCCAAACTAAAGATTTCCCTGGGGTAGGTTTTGTTTATGAGTTTAAACGCTGAAAAAAAAATACGTACATTTTTTAATAAATATTTCTACCGTCAGCATCCCGAAGCGGCTTTAAGATACCTGCCTGTCGTCACAGAAATTAAAAAAGCAAAGCTTGAAAATGCCAAGATCCTGGAGATCGGGCCCGGTTCACTTGGAATTACGCCTTACCTGCATAAAAAAATTGAAGGTGTGGATATCGACTTTTCCGGACCTCAAACAGACCAACTTGTAAAAATAAAAGGAAGCGCCATCGATCTGCCCTTTCGCAAGAACTCTTACGATGTGACTATTTCTGTAGACGTGATTGAGCACATTCCTGACTATCTTCGCGAAAAAGCAGTCCTTGATATGCTCAAAGTCACTAAAAAACTGGCCCTTATCGTAGTTCCGGTTGGCGTCGATTCAGAAAAACAGGATAAAGAATTGCATTTACATTGGAAAAAAATTTTCAAGGACAAAAATCAATTTTTAGAAGAACACGTCGAAAACGGTCTACCCAAAACAGATGAGATTTTAGTTTTTATAGACAAGTCACTTCGAAAACTTGGCACAAATGCCAAAACCAGATCTTATCCTAATTTAAATCTTCAAATTCGCAAAATCTTAATGCTTGCTTGGATTACAAAAAATAAATATCTTTACTATTTTTATCTCAAAGGCATGCTCTTGTTTGTTCCCATTCTTCGCTTTTGCAACTTCGGAAAAACTTATAGGCGTGTTTTTGTGATAGAATTTACCGCATAAATCACAATATCGGCCCAAAAAATTCGCAATGAAAATTGCCATTGATATTTCTCAAATAGTCTATGGAACAGGTGTTTCCAGCTACACCGAAAATCTGGTGGAATCTCTTCTAAAAATAGACCATAAAAACGAATACATTCTCTTCGGCTCATCAGCAAGACATTACAAAAAGTTGGTTGACTTTAAGAATAAATTAAGAAATCACACTAATGTTCAATTTAAATTTCTGCCATTGCCGATTTCAGCTTTAGAATTTGTTTGGAACCGGACAAACTTCTTCCCCATCGAAAAATTTATTGGCGATGTTGATATTTTCCATTCTTCAGACTGGATTCAACCGCCGGTAAAATCAAAAAAAACAAAACTAGTCACGACTGTCCACGATATGATTCCATATCTGTTTCCCAATTCTGCCCACCCAAAAATAATTGCAGTCCAAAAGCGGCGTTTAGAAAAGGTCAAAAATAAAGTTGGCGCAATTATAACCAATTCCAAAACTACAAAAGAAGATTTAGTCAAATTTCTGCAAATTCCAGAAAATAAGGTCTTTCCTATTTATTTAGCTGCCTCAGACGAGTTCAAACCGCAAGACGACGAGAAAGTGAACTTAATTTTGGAAAAATTCAATATTAAAAAACCATATATTCTTTGCGTAGCAACCCAAGAGCCAAGAAAAAATATCCAAAAAATAATCGATGTTTTCAAAAACTTTGAAGAAGCTAGACCAAATGTGAAACTTGTTTTAGCTGGCAAATATGGCTGGGGTAAAGAATTTGTCCCAGAAGCAAATGTAAATTGGACTAAATTTATTCCTAAAGACGAACTTATTGCGCTTTATTGCGGCTGTCGGGCCTTTGTTTACCCTTCACTTTATGAGGGGTTTGGTCTGCCCATTATTGAAGCAATGGCATGTGGCGCACCGGTAATTTGCTCAAATAATTCGTCAATGTTAGAAGTCGCCAAAGAAGCCGCAATACTGGTTGATCCCAGAAGTGAAAAACAGATCGAGCATGCGATTGAGCTCGTTTTAGACCTTGACCTGGAAAATTATCAAAAGTTAGTCAGAGCAAGTTTAAACAGAGCGAGGGGCTATTCGTGGACAAAAACAGCGCGGGAAACTTTAAAAGTATACGAAGACCTCACAAAAGATCAAATATGATAATAGGACTTGACGGCAACGAAGCAAATGTAAAAAACCGCGTTGGATCGGGCGTTTATGCTTATGAACTACTGAGCCAATTTGCAAAAAACAAAAGTCATCAGTTCACGGTTTATCTTAAAGAAAAACCTCAATCAGGCCTCCCGAATGAAGCTGCCAATTTTATATACAAGGTTTTTGGCCCTCGTAAAATGTGGACACAATTTGCGCTTCCCATAAAATTAACTTTTGGTAAAAAACCAAATGTGTTTTTCTCAATGGGTCATTATGGTCCACGTTTTTCCAAAGTACCTTATGTCGTGACAATTCACGACCTTTCATATCTTTATTTTCCCGAGCTTTTTAATAAAAACGATCTTTATCAATTAACCAATTGGTCCAAATACTCAATCAACAACTCAAAACATATAATCGCCGTCTCCAAAAAAACAAAAGAAGACATTTTAAAAAACTACAAAATTCCGTCAGCCAAAGTTTCAGTAACATATGAAGGCTACGATGAAAACCGCTTTAAACCACAGAGCAAAGCGGCAATAGATAAAGTAAAAGCAAAATACAAAATAGAAAGGGATTACGTTATTTTTGTCGGCACTCTACAGCCTAGAAAAAACATAGGAGGCTTGATTAAAGCTTTTGATCAGTTAATCAGAGACCAGAGACCAGAGAACAGAGATTTAAAATTAATTGTCGTTGGTAAAAAGGGATGGCTTTATGAGTCGATATTCCAAATTGTCAAAGATTTAAAGCTACAAAACAAAGTTATTTTTACTGATTTTGCTCCCGACTCAGATATTCCTGCCTTAATCAGCGGCGCCAGATGCTATGTCTTACCGTCTCTTTGGGAAGGCTTTGGAATTCCCGTAATTGAAGCCCAGGCCTGCGGAGTGCCAACAATCGTTTCCAATGTTTCATCCTTGCCCGAAGTAGTAGGGGATTCAGCAATACTTATTGATCCAAACAGCACAAAATCAATCGCAATTGCAATCGAAAAAGTGTTAGTCAGCGAAAAAACTAGGACGGATCTCGTCGCAAAAGGCTTCAAAAACATCAAACGCTTTTCCTGGCAAAAATGCGCCCAAGAAACACTCAAAGTCATAGAAAACCTATAATTTTCAACAAATTTGCTCAAATTACTAACCTATAATACAATTATCGCATGACTATTGAATCTAGACTTACTTTTGAGACATTAGAAACCGAAAGAATAATAAGAAAGAAAATCGACTGTAAACTACCTGTCCGTAACATAAACCACACAACGAGGGAGGTAAGAGTAGGGATGGAAAATGTAAACCCTGATCAAATACGAGTTCTTGTTACCATTGCAGACTCTATACAGGGGCTGGCTGATCCTGATATGCTAACTTCGCGTCTTCGTGAGTTGTTAGCTGACAATGAGATCGATAATACGCTAGATGAAATGTGGGGACTCGCTGCATATGACTATGTACAGGAACACTTGGGCAAAGAAGAAAGTGCAAAAAAATATGAAATAGGTAACACTTTGAGATCAGCCTGTGAAATAACAGAAGCAATATTTCCCGAGCTCCCGTTCGTGAGTGGCGATGAGTTAGACAGTAAATTTACAAAAGCCAAAAAAAGTATAAGAGTAAAAGGCAATAAGTATGAAGTAGTCGGCGTTTGTCCAGCGTCTGGTGTCGTAAAGAGGTGGATCAAGACTGCAGAAGAAGTTTTTATTAGAATCCATAATGAAGACAGACTTCCCTAAATGATATAGTAAATATATGAGAGACAAAATGGGCAAAGAGCTTTCGTCAACTCAAATCGCATCAAAAGCTGTAAACCGCATCAAGTGGATTTGGTTGGATTTGGTGCTTTTTAAGCTGAATTTAATTTCCGCGATAATCCCCTTTCACTCAATCCGAAATTTCTACTTTCGAATCTGCGGCGTTAAAATCGGCAAATACTCATATATCCATATGGGCGCCAGATTCTACTTTCCCGCCGGTGTGCAAATAGGCGAAGGCACAATAGTTGGTGACCACGCATTTTTAGACGGCCGTGCACCGCTTGTAATCGGAAATAATGTAGACATCGCCTCTCAGGTTTTAATTTACAACTCAGAACACAACATTAATTCCGAGGGTTTTGATCCGATCGAAGAAAAAGTCGAAATTGGCGATTACGTTTTCATTGGTCCCAGGGCAATAATTTTGCCAGGAGTTAAAATTGGCAAAGGCGCAGTCGTCGCAGCCGGAGCGGTAGTCACCCAAAACGTAAAAGAATTTGAGATCGTTGGCGGAGTACCTGCAAAACCAATAGGCGAGCGCAAAAACAAAAACCCTCACTACAAACTTGGCCGCGCCAGACTTTTCCAATAATTCATGGATCTTTCCGTCATTATCGTCAATTGGAACACAAAACAGCTTTTGGAAGAATGCCTCGCGTCCATTTATAAATTCACCAAAAATATAAAATTTGAAGTAATTGTTGTCGACAACGGATCAACAGATGACAGTCAGGCAATGGTTAGGAAAAAATTCTCCTATGCAAAACTAATTGAAAATAAAGACAATCTAGGGTTTGCCAAAGCAAACAATCTTGGCATCAAGTCAGCGATTGGAAAATACATTCTACTTTTAAATTCAGACACCTATTTTATAGAAAACTCCCTCCCAAAAATTGTCGAATATGCCGACAAACAAAAGAATCTAGGTGTACTTGCACCGCAACTTTTAAATGTCGACAAGTCTATCCAGCAATCAGTTGGTTTTTTCCCAAATCTTCCGCAAATATTTTATTGGATGAGCTTTATCGACGACCTGCCCTTTGGTCAGTTATTAAAACCATATCATGTTGATCACGACAGTTTTTACAAAAAGGATCAACACGCGGATTGGGTAACTGGAGCCGCTCTTTTAATTCCAAAAAATATTTTAAAAAAAGCCGGAAATTTGGACGAAAAAATATTTATGTACGGTGAAGACGTCGAATGGTGCTGGCGAATCAAAAAAGCAGGCTTCGATATTATTTACACACCGAGCACCAAAATCGTCCACATTGGTCGCGGTTCGTCCGGTCAAATCTCAAAGCGGGCGTTTGTTGGTGAGTTCGAAGGCTTAAAGTATTTTTACAACAAACACAAAGCCCCAACCTCTTTGCAAATTATGCGAATCTTACTTAAAATAGGAGCACTGGCAAGAATTTTGGTATTCGGTATCCTAGGCAGAAAGGAAACAGCTAGAGCTTATGTTGAAGTACTTAAAGTGGCTTGATAATCATATTTTAGAATATCTAACTTTTGGGCTTCTGATTTTTTTGCCCCTTTATCCAAAACTCCCCATTGCCGATATCATCCCAGGCTACATAGTCAGGCTCAGGGTCGAAGACTTTTTAATCGCAGCAACGTTTTTAATCTGGCTTGTTCAAGTTGCCCGTCGCAAAATTCCGCTTAAAGACAATCCATTACTCATTCCAATCATTATCTATTTGATTATTGGTTTTCTATCATCACTTTCTGCAATTTTCATCACCAAAACAGTACCATTTGTAAATATTCATCTCGACAAACTTTTCCTGCATTATGGCCGACGCATCGAGTATTTTTCGGTATTTTTTATTTTCTTCTCATCGCTAAAATCACTTAATCAAATCAAAAAATATGTTTACACAGCAGCTTTTGTACTTTTGGGAGTTGCTATTTATGGCTTTGGCCAAAAATATCTCTACTGGCCGGCATATTCGACAATGAACCGTGAATTTTCCAAAGGTATCACACTTTACTTAACTGAGCACGCCCGTGTGCTTTCAACTTTCGGAGGTCACTACGATCTTGCAACTTACCTCATGATGGTTTTAACAATCTTCATTCCACTTGTCGCAATTGTAAAAAATATTTTAAGTAAAGCTCTGTTTCTAACAGTTTCTCTTTGTGGTTTCTGGCTTCTAATCTTGACTGTTTCCCGTGCGTCTTTTGCAGCTTATTTAGTTTCAATTACTGTAGCTTTTTGCCTCTTAAGTGCTAAAAAAGGTTGGATTTGGTCAATTAGTCGTTTATTTATTGTCCTTATTCTTTCTATTGGCATTATGCTTTCTTTTGGCGACTTGTCGGCAAGGTTTGCACATATTCTAAATTTGGATAAAATTAAAGCAATTGTCTTAAAACCCGCGGTGCAAGCGCCAAGTGGGCCGCAGGCCGCATTTTTAGAAAATGTTGCCAACAAATCCGACATTCCGCCATCAACCAAAAAACCAGGCACAAGTCCAACAGTTCCATCAGATGTTTACAACAATCCGGCGCTTGCCGGAATCGGTAGTGCTCAGGCGACTTTGGCGGCAAAACCGCGGACTTACTCCACTGCTGCTATCCAATACGACCTTTCAACAGGTATTCGCCTGGACTACACTTGGCCGCAGGCCATAAAAGGCTTCATGAGAAATCCGGTGCTCGGATCCGGTTATTCAACACTCACCAAAAAGAATATTGAAGATTTTACAGAAGCAGAATCAACTGATAACGACTATTTAAGATCCTTAGGCGAAACAGGTCTATTAGGATTTTTGTCGTTTTTTGGAATTATAATTTATATATTATGGTATGCGTTCAGAAACTTTACCAAAATCAAAGATCCCTTTTACTCGACACTTGTTGCAACAATTGCCGCGGCAATAATTGGTCTTTTAGTCAACGCAGTCTACATAGACGTCTTTGAAGCCTCCAAAGTTGCCTACACCGTTTGGATTCTGATCGCCATACTCTTTGCCACGGTTAAGTTTTCTAAATCCAAAGCATCGTGAAGAAACTCGAGTTTATACTTCTCTCCTTTATTTTAGTTCTTGCGCTCGGGCTAAGACTTTACAAAATCAACCGGCCAATTGCCGATTGGCATTCATGGAGACAGGCAGACACAGCAGCAGTCGCCCGCAATTTTATCAAAGAAGGTTTTAGTCCATTCATCCCCAAGTTTGAAGATATGAGCACACAGGCCAATGGTTTGGATAATCCAAACAGGTATCGCTTTGTAGAATTTCCGATTTACAATACGGCAATTGCCGCAGTTTGGACTCGAACCGGTGTTAATACTCTCTATGCCCGCCTAATGACTGTTTTCATAACTTTGGGCTCGACGATCGTGCTTTACTTTTTAGTCAGGACGTTCTCGGGGCCAAAAATCGCTGCCTTAAGTACCTTTTTCTTTGCGACAATTCCCTATAACGTTTTTTATTCTTCGACCATTTTGCCTGGACCATTGATGGTTTTTGGAATTCTGGCGCTTTATTTTTCGTTTGCCAATTGGCTGAAAAGTGAAAAGTGGCCTTGGCTAATTTCGTCTGCCTTTTTTGCAAATTTAGCAATTCTTACTTGGCCAATCGCTCTATTTTTTCTTCTGCCTTTGGCCTATCTTGCGATCAACAAATTTGGCCTAAAGGCTTTTCGCAGGCTGGATCTTTGGTTTTTTAGCGTTCTCAGCTTTCTTCCTTTTGCGCTCTGGCGAATTTGGATGATGCGCTTTCCGGAAGGCATCCCGAATTATTTATTTCTGTTAAACGAGGGCAATATTCGCTTTAAAGGCGCATTTTTTCGCTGGATAATCGCAGAAAGACTTGGCAAGTTAATTTTGACAGTTACAGGATTTTTTATTTTTGCTCTCGGTCTAATTAAAAAACCGGAAAAAGCAGAAAACTGGTTTTATTATTCGTGGCTCGCATCGTGCATTTTTTATGTTGTTGTTTTTGCATCCGGTAATGTTCGTCATGATTATTATCAGGTCCCGCTCATTCCTACACTTTGTGTTTTTATGGCAATAGGAGTTAATTTTCTCTTTAATTTGCCAAATCAGATTTTTAACAAAGCGATTGGACCAGCAATTGCAATAACTTCAATAATACTTATGTTTGCCTTTGGTTACTATGAAGTTCGCGGCTATTACTGGATCAATAAGCCTAAAATCATAGAAGCAGGTCAGGCTGCAGACAGGTTATTACCAAAAGATGCAACCGTAATTGCTCCCTACAATGGTGATGCCGCTTTTTTGTATGCAACAAATCGCAACGGCTATCCAATAGTCGATAGGCCGCTCACAAAATTTGTCGAAAATGGTACAAAATATTTTGTCTCAGTCGATCCAAACGACCAGGGAATCCAGAATTTGACTAAGAATTGTAAAGTAATTAAAAAAACCGCAGATTATGTAATACTTGAATTGTCAACTCAATGTTTGACTAAATAGCAGTCACAGTATCCACAATGAAGATTCTCATGATTACTCCCTATCTGCCATACCCCTTAGTCTCCGGCGGTCAGATTCGCACTTACAATCTTCTTAAAAATTTATCTCAAAAGCACAAAATAACACTTGTATCATTTGTCAGGGAAGCCCGCGAAAAAGATTATTTAGAAAATTTAAGGCCTTTTTGCGAAAAGATCTTAATCTTCCAAAGAAGAAAAGCCTGGTCGCCCCTAAATATTATGCTTGCAGCAATTACACCGTATCCATTTTTAGTTTCAATTTATTTAAGTTTCTCCCTAAAAAGAGATATTACCGAGCTGCTGGAAAAAGAAAATTTCGATCTTATCCACGCCGAAACTTTCTATGTCATGCCCAATATTCCTCAAACCAATGTGCCGGTCTTTCTGGTTGAGCAAGTAATAGAATATTTAGTTTATCAAAGATTTGTCGAAGGTCTGCCATCGTGGATGTTTTTTATCAAACCTTTGCTTCTTCTGGACGTTTTCAAAATTAAGTGGTGGGAAAGTCATTACTGGAAAAAAGCAAAAAGGTTAGCCGCAATGTCCCAGGAGGACAAAGATTTTATAGAGAATTTCGATAAATCGCTGACAGTCGACGTTGTCGCCAATGGTGTCGATATCGAATATTTCGCCAAAACCAAACGCCAAAAGCCGAAAGTTCCCACAGTTCTTTTTATCGGTAACTTCAAGTGGCTGCCAAATCGCGACGCCACTATGTTTTTAGTTGACAAGATCTGGCCGCAAATTAAAGTTAAAGTTAAAGACGCCAGACTCTGGATTGTAGGAAGGAATCCGCCCGAAGATATTCTAAAACTTAAAACAAAAGATATTAGTGTAGACGGAGATATTGAAGACATAAGGTTAGCGTTCGGTGCCAGCAGTGTACTTTTGGCACCAATCAGAAATGGCAGGGGAACAAAATATAAAATTCTCGAAGCCATGGCCACTAAAACTCCGATTGTCGGAACGCCACTTGCAGTCGAAGGAATTAATATTAAAAACGCAAAAGAAGCGCTAGTCGCAAGCAGCTCAAATGATTTAGCAGCCGAAACAATCAAGGTTTTAAAAAATCCGGCAATGGGGGCAAAATTGGCAGACTCGGCCTATAAATTAGTCTCCAGCGAATTCGATTGGAAAGGCATTTCCGAAAAATTAGATAATCTTTACCAAAAAGTTGGTGCCAAATAATATGGATGTCTCAATTATCATCGTCTCCTTCAATACCAAAGAACTACTGGCAGATTGCCTAAAATCCGCAAAAGCCGCCAACTCAAATTTAAAAGCAGAGTTATTTGTTGTTGACAATAATTCAACAGACGGATCAGCTGATATGGTCAAGAAAGATTTTCCGAACGTCAATTTAATTGCAAATCACGAAAACGTCGGCTTCTCCTCTGCAAACAATCAAGCACTGGTGCAAGCCAAAGGAAAATATTTATTAATACTCAACCCGGACACGAAATTAATGCCGCAAACTTTAAAAATAATGAAAAGCTACATGGATAAAAATCCCAACGTTGCGGTCTCAACTTGCCGAGTCGAACTTCCAAATGGCCAACTAGATATAGATTGCAGACGCCATTTCCCAACACCGTGGCGGGCATTCTGCCACTTTTCACACTTATCAAAAATCTTCAAAGGTTCAAAACTTTTCGATCAGTACAATATGGGCTATCTATCAGACGCAAAAGAACATGAAATTGACAGCTGCGTCGGCGCTTTTATGTTTATAAGGAGAGAATCAGCAGAAAAAGTTGGTTATTTTGATGAAGACTTTTTCTTTTACGGTGAAGATTTAGACTGGTGCTGGCGTTTCAGAGAATATGGCTACAAAATCACTTATAATCCGGCAACTAAAATAATCCACTACAAAGGCGTCTCGTCCGGCATTAAAAAAATATCAAAGCACCTAACTTTGGCAACCCGCTCCTCAAGACGTAAAGCAATACTCGAATCAACTCGTGCAATGGAGCTTTTCTACAAAAAACATTATTTTCAAAAATATCCTTTTTTCATAGATAAATTAATAATTGCCACCATCAAAGTTTTAACAGTTTTGAGGTTAGCAATTTTATGAAAATCGGCATAGATGCCCGTTTTATCGGTCCAAGCGGAACAGGTCTTGGCAAATATACAGAAAAGCTAATTGAAAATTTACAAAAAATTGACTCTACCAATCACTACTCAATTTTTCTAAAAAGCGATAATTGGTCGCGTCTTATATTAACAAACAAAAATTTCCAAAAAGTTTTAGCAGACGTTCCTTGGTATTCAATAGCCGAGCAAATAAAAATGCCGGCAATTTTCAAAAGTGCTCAATTGGATCTACTGCATGTTCCCCATTTTAACGTCCCCTATTTTTACAGAGGCAAATTTGTAGTTACAATCCACGACCTCATTCATCACCACTTTTCTCAGGAATCGGCGACAACCAAAAACCCGCTTGTCTTTAAATTAAAAAGGTTCGGTTACAAATCTGTAATCACCAACGCAATTAAAAAATCATCAAGAATCATTACTCCTTCAAATTTTGTCAAAAGCGAAATCGTTAAAACTTTTAAAGTTAACTCAGATAAAATAAAAGTCACCTACGAAGCAGCAGAAGAAGAGTACTTCAACCATGAACCATTTATCCTGAAGAAGGAAGGGCCAACCATAAACTACGAACCATTCATCCTCTACGTTGGGAATGCATACCCCCACAAAAATCTAAATCGTCTCCTGGATGCCTTCAAGCTTCTGACTGTAAACCGCGAACAGTCTACAATTAAACTCATCCTCGTCTGCCCTCGCGATGTTTTTTGGCAAAGACTGCAGCAAGAAATAAAAAGTCGAAATTTAGAAAATAAAGTGGAAATGAAAGGATATTTAAACTCCGGCGAGCTAAGCGAACTATTTTCGCATGCTCGAGCTTATATATTTCCGTCTCTCTCTGAAGGTTTTGGTATCCCTGGCTTAAATGCAATGGCGGCCAAATTGCCTCTGATCTCGTCAAATATTCCAACTCTTAATGAAATTTATGGTTCGGCGGCGATATATTTCAATCCAAACGACCCAAAAGACATCGCCGAAAAAATCAGCAAAGTTATCAATTCAAAAAAAATTAGTAGCGAATTAATTAAAAAAAGTCAAAATCAGGTCAAAAAATATTCCTGGCAAAAAATGGCCAAAGAAACCCTAAAAGTTTACGAAAGCACTAAATGAAAATAGTCCTTGTCCATGATGACTTCAATCTACGAGGTTTTTACTTTGGACTATGGAGATAAGACAATCAACATACTACTCTGACCACTTTTAACCCTAAAATACTCGTCCGTGAAAAGAGAACTATAAATTTCGCTCTTTCGACTTTTCTCTTGATATTTTTCAAATGAGTTGCTCATCAACAGATGCCAACAGATGCTATAATGCACCCATGTCAAAAAGATCTGAAAAAGTTGCTGAATACGAATTACCAATAAAAATCGAAGCCCAAAAAGATGGTGGCTACATCGTAATTTGTCCAACATGGAAAGATTGTTATGCTCAGGGAGACACAGTAGAAGAAGCCGTATTAGAAGTAACAGCAGTAGCTCAATCACTCATCGAACTTTACAAAGAAGAGGGTCTTCAAATCCCTCTTAAGTCCATGTCGAGCAAAAAGCTTGACAACTCCTTATTTCTTCCTGTTATCGTATCTGCATGAAGCCTCTTTCGTATAGAGAAGTAATCAAAAAAGCTCGCAGAGCTGGTTTTGCCTTCCGAAGAAACACAGGTGGTACACACGAAATATGGTGGAATGAAGACAAAAAGAAAACCTGTGTGATTCCACATCACCATGAAGTTAAAGCTGGGACTATCAAAAACATAATTCGGCAGATGGGCTTATCAGAAGAAGAATTTAGCAAGCTATGAAAGTTTGTCTTGTCCACGACGACCTGGTTCAGGAGGGTGGGGCGGAGAGACTTTTTGCAGAAATTGCCAAAATTTATCCGGATGCTCCAATTTACACTTCCCTGTTCGATTGGTCCAGAATTCCCAAGTCAATCGATCCAAAAAGAATTAAAACATCATTTATCCAAAAAATTCCCCTCGCAAATCATCTTTATAAAATATTACTGCCCCTTTATCCGTTTGCTTTTGAATCATTCGATTTTTCAGATTTCGATTTAATCATTTCATCAACTACTCGCTTTGCCAAATCAATTATCACAAAACCCAATACAGTCCACATTTCTTACGTCAATAGTGTCCCTCGATTTCTATTCAATCAGAACCAAGCGGATCAATATCTGCCGCGGTTACTGAGGTTTATTCTTAAGCCTTATTTTAACTGGCTAAAAAGGTGGGATAAGGTTGCTTCATCTCGGCCGGACTTTTACATAGCAAACTCTCAAAACGTCGCATTGCTAATTATGAAAGTTTACGAACTGGAATCAACAGTCATTTATCCGTTTGCAGATACAGATTTTTTCAGGAAAAAGAGGGAAAGATTGAGAGAGTTAAAGAGTGATAGTTACTATCTTGTCGTTTCGAGGCTAGTTAAATGGAAGAAGATTGATATTGCTATTCAGGCCGCTTGTGAGTTAGGGGTCGATCTAAAAATTGTCGGGACTGGGCCGGATGAAGAAAGATTGAAAGAGATTCTTCACTCCGTTCAGAATGACAATCAAGGCAGTGTTGAATTTCTTGGGTCAGTATCAAAAGAAGAGTTGCGAGGTCTTTATCAAAATGCCAAAACTCTAATCGTGACTCAGGAAGAGGATTTTGGTATTGCTGCAGCCGAAGCACAAAGCTGCGGTACTGCCGTCATCGCCTATGCCAAAGGCGGCGCGACCGAAATAATTATAAATAATAAAACCGGTTTGACCTTCGAAAATCAAACAGCAAATTCCCTAAAAGATGCAATAAAGCGAGCGGCTATTGTAAAATATGATCATACCGTATGCCGCAAGAATGCTCTCAGATTCACCAAAGTCAATTTCACAAAAGAGCTGACAAACTTTGTAAATAATGCAAGAAACTCAAGATAATGATTTAAAAATAGCTTTGTTTTGTGGCGGCTCTGGTACTCGCATGTGGCCGATGAGCCGCAAAGCGCTTCCAAAGCAGTTCCAACCGCTCATAAAAGGCGAATCTACTTTCGAAATGTTAGTCAATAAACTTACCAAAAAATTCCCGCCTCACAACATTTTCCCGGTTACGACTCGCGATAATGTCGGCTGGATAGTAAAACTTGCACCAAATATTCCACTGGAAAATATCATAATCGAACCGGAAATGCGCGATACAGCAGCCGCAGTCGGTTTAACAGCTGCAGTACTGGACAAAAAATTCAAGAACCCTTTTGTTTTGGGTTTGTGGTGCGACCACGTTGTCAGAAACGAAGCAGAATTCTTAAATGCAATCACGCTTGCCCATAAAACAGCCCGCGAGATGGATAAATTCGTAGAAATTGGTGTCCGTCCCACCACCCCAAACGTAGCACTTGGTTATTTTAAAGTTGGCAAAATGTTAAAAAAGTCAGACGGTATGGCCATTTTTGAATTCGTTGCCCAAATAGAAAAACCAGACTACACTGACGCCAAAAAGTTTGTTTCTTCCTGGGAATACCTTTGGCATGTTGGTTACGGAGTTTGGTCAGCCAAAAAAATGCTCGCCAAACTGGAAAAGCATTTCAAAGAGGGCTATAAGGCAATTTTGGAAATCCAAAAAGCTTGGGGTACACCGGATCAGGAAAAAGTTATCAAGCGTGAATATGAAAAAATCCCCAAAAACTCAATTGACTACGCAGTAAATTCACATCTTACATCGCAAGATCAAGTTATAATCTCCGCCGATCTAGGCTGGCGAGATGTCGGAACGTGGAATGAATTAAAAGACGAAATGGCCAATAAATCCGCCGATTCAATAATGCAGGGACAAGTCATGGATATAGACCTCACAGATTGTCTTATTTACTCCCAAACAGAGCAAAAAATTATCGCCGCAATTGGGCTTGAGAGTTTGATAATCGTAGATACCCAGGATGCCCTTTTAATATGTGCCAAGAATAGAACCCAGGATGTTAAAAAAATAATTGAAAAATTAAAAGAAGACAAAAAAGACACTTACCTATAATCCCAAATTAATGTTCTACGATTACACAAAGCGCGCGATCGACATTATTGGCAGCCTTTTCATTTTATTGGTTTTTTCTCCACTTATTATCCTCACAATTATTCTCATCAAACTAACCTCACAAGGACCTGTTTTCTATAAGCCCAAAAGGGTAGGCAGAGATGGGCGGCTTTTTGAAATGCATAAATTCAGAAGCATGTATATGTATAAAATAGACGGTTATTGGGTTCATGCCCAAAAATATCTGGAGAAAAATCAAAAACTTAAAAAAGTATATCAGAAAAACAGCTACAAGCTTGCAAACGATCCAAGGGTCAGCCCAATTGGCAAGATATTGCGCAAGTTTTCAATAGATGAGCTGCCTCAGCTTGCCAATGTTTTGGCAGGTGATATGTCTTTAGTTGGTCCGCGAGCATATCAAAGCGACGAGTTAGAACATCAGCAAAAAGTCTACCCGGAAACTGCAAAACATGTAAAAATAATTTTGCAGGCTAGGCCAGGCGCGTCAGGGCCGTGGCAGGTTTCCGGCAGGTCTTTTATCAATTTCGACAAACGCGTAGTAATGGATGCAGATTATGTTAAAAAAAGGTCGATTATTTACGATCTATGGATTATAATTAAAACTCCGGTTGCAATGATTACCGGCAAAGGTGCTATCTAAGTACCAATCACATGAAGAAAAAGATTGCCCTCATCTTCCTAATTCTTGTTATTATTTTCGGGTTTTTTGCATATCGGGTTTTCTCTACTGGGAAAAAAGCAGTTAAAGACGTCAAAGCCGCAGTCGCCAGCGCTAAGCTTCAGGATCTAGACGGTGCCAAGGTTCACTTAAAAGAAGCAAAAGCAGATTTAGAAAAAACCAAAACAGCCCTCGTTGTCTTTACTCCTTTTCGGGTAATACCAATAATTGGCTGGTACGTGGCAGACGTCCAGCGCGGCGTCAACGCAGGCATTTCGGCCATGGACTCAGCCAGCGTTTTTGCAGATGCAGTGACGCCATACGCCGACGTTCTAGGTTTAAAAGGTAAAGGCACATTCCTTGGAGGAACTGCTCAGGAAAGGCTGGCCGGCGCCATAGAAACTCTTTCGAAAGTAGCTCCCCAAATGGATCGGGTTGCCAAAGGTCTAGACCAATCACGCACAGAAATCGACAAAATCCAAGCCTGGCGCTATCCGGATTTTCTGCCGGGCAAACCAGGTTCTAAATTAACATCCATTAAAAATAGCCTGGATCAAATCGATTCTGTTTTGGTAGACGCAAAGCCGCTCCTGGGAGTACTGCCGGAAATTATGGGCGAAAATGGCGAGAAAAAATATCTCGTCCTTTTCCAAAACGACAAAGAATTGCGTGCAACCGGTGGTTTTATTACTGCCTACGCAGTTTTTAGGATTAACAAAGGCACGATAGCCTCCGAAGGTTCTCAGGATATTTATTCGCTGGATAATTCCCTGACCAAGAAGGTTCCGGCTCCGGCTCCAATACTTAAATATTTGCCCAATGTTCCAACTTTGAATTTGCGCGACTCTAATCTTTCACCGGATTATCTTGCCTCAATGAAACAATTTGAAAATCTTTACCAATTTGCTCATGATAAAAAGCAAATTGACGGCATAGTAACTCTGGATACCGAATTTGTTTTGGCATTAATGAAGGTTTTAGGTCCGATAGACGCCTACAGCACAAAGTTTACAATAGATAAAGTTCAATCCTGTCAATGTCCGCAAATTATATATGAATTAGAGCGATATGCCGATCAACCGGTCGCCTACGAAAAAGGCTCAAGAAAAGATATTATCGGGGTTCTGATGCAGCAGATCATGGATAAGACTTTTAAAGCGCCTAAATCACAATGGCCGTCTCTTCTTGGAACTGTCATTGATTCTCTTCGTCAAAAGCATCTGCTTCTATACTTTCACGATAGCGGTTCCCAGACCGCTGCCGAAAAAGTCAATTTTGCAGGCCGAATCAATAAATTCGACGGCGATTACCTGCACATAAATGAAACAAATTTTGCAGGCGCAAAATCCAATCTTTATATCCAGGAAAAAGTAACCCAGACCATTAAGCGCAACAAAGATCAGATTACAAAAAACATAACTATAGATTACAAATATCCTAAAGAAGGCGACGATTGTTCTCTGGAGCGCAAAGGCGGTTTGTGTCTTGCCGGATTATATCGGGATTGGATCAGGATCTATGTTCCCAAAGGTTCAAAATTAGTTAAATCGACTGGCACAGAAGTCGCAATTACCGCAACAGAGGATCTGGACAAAACCGTCTTTGAGGGATTTTTAACTGTCAGGCCTCAGGGAACTGCAAAAATTGAACTGGAATACACAATTCCGATTAAAGTAGATAAAGAATATAAACTCCTAATTCAAAAACAGCCTGGTACAATCGGCCATACCTACGAAATTGATGCCTTTGGTAAGCGCCAAAAAGCATTCACTCTGGACACAGACAAACAATTAATAGTCAAACTTTAAAAAATCCCTTATAATTTAGTATAAATTACACATTATAATTTAGTAGAAATTACATGAGCAAAGCGAATATAATTAAATCATGCCCAAGGTCAGACTTAATAACCCGATAACCTGACTACCCGGCGCAACCTGATAACCCGACCAATGTATCTTAAAACCGAAGGAGTAGTCTTAAAGCACAGTAATTTCCAGGAAGCAGACAGGCTTTTGGTTCTCTACACAAAAGATTTCGGCAAAGTGACCTGCATTGCCAAAGGTGCCAGACGTCCAAGATCCAGAAAAGCCGGTCACGTAGAACTCGGCAACTGGTGCCGCGTCTTCATTGCCAAAGGCAAAAACCTGGACATATTAACCGAAGTCGAAATTAAAAAAGCCTTTGGTCAGGTAGATTTTACCGAAAACAAAGCTAACCAAATCTATCATTTACTCGAGCTTGTAGACTCGCTAACCCCCAATAATCAAAAAAACGAGAAGGTTTTTAATCTGCTCGTTAATTTTCTCTCTAAAATCAAAAAGGATGAAGATTTTAATCTAATCTCCGCCGTTTTTAAAATTAAACTTCTTTCCCGCCTTGGGTTTTTCTCCGCCAAATCCCTCAAAAACTCCGAAACTAAAGAATTTTTAGAAAAGTTGGAAATCGAAAACTATTCGCAAATTAAAACCGCAATCAACCTAAAATTAGCCCACTATTTGAAACTTCTTTCTTTTCTTGATAGCATAATTGAAAACGTCACACAGTCCAAAATTAAAACCGCAAAATTCTTAAATGGATAAAGCAAATAAAAGTACATACATAGTCGCCGCCGCCGCATTAATTATTATCCTTGGTGCAATCTACTTTCTTTTCATTTTTAATAAAAAGCCCAAACAAATACGGTCGCAAGACGTCCAAAGTGAAATCAAAAAAGTAGACGATGTTGATATTGCCAAAAGGCCTTATCTAACCCTCACTCCTACAACAGACGGAGCCGAAGTAATTATCTCCATGGAAAATATGGGTGAGTTCGACAAAATAGAATATGAACTAACGTATCTTGCAGACAATCCGCAAATCGCAGGCGAAAAGATCCAGCGAGGTTCCACCGGAACAGATATAGACACAAAATCTCCTCAGTACAAAAAATCAATTCTTCTGGGAACAGCCTCCAAGGGCGTAAGAAGTCCGGACAAAAACGTCTCAGACGGCAAACTGACTCTGCATATGTTCAAGGGAGGTATCGAATACCAATCCGAAACTCCCTGGCTTCTCAAAAAAGAAGGGGCAACAGCCGATATAATCACAGACCCAAGCGGCAAATTTAAGTTTAATATTCCAAACATGGGAAAAGACTACTGGATGATACTCACAGAAACCGTTGGCATACCGCCAAATTACAAAGATTTCAAACCCCAGGATGTCGTTTTGCCAATTAACGCAATTTTCACAATCGGTCCAAAATTCACCAAAGCCGCAGACTTCACAGTTACAGCAGGTCAAGACCTAAAATCACCTGTCGTCTATAAATACGATCGTTCAGACAATTCATGGCTAAAACTCCAGAGCAGTTACGACCAAAGTACAAAAACCATCAAAGCCTCCACAGATTCCACAGGATCATATACAATAGTCTCTCCAAAATGACGTCAATAGATAAAATTGTTTCGCTCGCAAAAAGGCGGGGATTTATCTTCCCTGGTTCCGAAATTTACGGCGGCCTGGCTAACACGTGGGATTTTGGTCCTTTGGGACTTGCCCTCAAAAAAAATATCAAAAATTTGTGGTGGAGTGAATTTGTCGAAAAAAGCGAAAACATTTACGGAATAGACGGCAGCATCATCCTTTCGCCAAAGGTCTGGCAAGCCTCCGGCCACGTTGAAAACTTTACAGATCCTTTGGTCGAATGCCAAAAATGCCACCGTAGATACAGGGCCGATCAGCTCGAGGCCAAAGACTGCCCGAACTGCGGCGGTAAATTATCAAAACCCAGAATGTTCAACGGCATGTTTCGTACATTTGTAGGTGCAACCGAAGAAACCGATTCTATTGCCTATCTTAGACCGGAAACCGCTCAAGCAATTTTCATAAATTTCAAAAACATCATAGACACTTTTCACCCAAAGCTCCCTTTTGGAATTGCTCAAATTGGTAAAGCTTTTAGAAACGAAATAACAGCCGGTAATTTTATTTTCCGCGATATTGAATTTGAACAAATGGAACTGGAGTTTTTTACAAAAGAGGAAGATTGGCAAAAATACTTTGAAGAATATCTAAACAAGATTCGCTCTTGGACTAAGCTAATTGGTCTTGACCAGAAATATCTGACAGAGCGCGAACATAAAGCAGACGAAAGATCTCATTATTCCAAAAAAACTGTAGACTTTGAGTACGAATTTCCGTTTGGACGCAGGGAACTTTATGGTCTGGCATATCGCACTAATTTCGACTTAAAAACACACTCCCAAAAAAGCGGTGTGGAATTAGTTTACACAGACGAGGTAGGCGAGAAAATTATTCCGCACGTAATTGAGCCATCATTAGGTGTGGAAAGGACAATGCTTGCGGTCATGTGTTCAGCATATTCAGAAGATGGAGAAAGGGTAGTCTTAAAGCTCAAACCCCAGCTTGCCCCATATAAAGCAGCTGTTTTTCCGCTTCTTGCAAACAAAGAAGATTTAGTCAAAAAGGCTCGTTCTGTCTACGAACTATTAACTATTTATCCAAACAAAGGAAGGACGAACCATCAACCGCTTCCTGTTGCTTGGGACGATCGCGGCAACATTGGCAAACGTTATTTTGCTCAGGACGAAATCGGCACACCTTTTTGCATTACTGTTGACTTCGATACTTTAGAAGACGATACAGTCACCATCCGCGACCGCGATAGCGCCAAACAAAAGCGAGTCAAAGTCTCAAATTTAAAAGAAGAAATTCTAGAAGGTATAAATGGCTGAAAGATTGACAATGCCAAAGCAACAGATACTAGATCGGCAAAAGCTCGAGCAAAAATCGGTAGAATACTCATTATATGCGTCTAGATCAGAAGTCAGAATACTAATTCAAGCCCCACCGCTAGAAGGTCAGATCAGAGACAGAAAATATTAAAGCCAAAATGGTTGATCAAGAACAAAAGATCGAGCATACTTCTAAGTACCGCAGCTGGAATTAGCCAAGAAAATATATTGCCAGTTTTTGCTAAACTTGTATAGAGATGATTATAAATTTAGTTTCTGGGACTCTTTTTATTTCACTTTTAATACTTGCACATTTCTTAAAAAAGAAACCAGATCCTGCACAAATTACATTATTGGCAGCGGGATTTTTAGTTTTATCACAAGCTTTGAACGGAATTTTCAAAGGTAAAGTTATATTAAGATACAACACACAGATGACTAATCCAGTAGTAGTCAAAATTATTTCGATACTTTTTGTTCTCTTAAGTCTGGTAATTATATTTATATTTGTTGATCAAGTAATACTGATGTTCTAATAGATAGTTTTCTTACAAGAACATTTCCGAACGCAATCCCAGTCCGCCAGCTTATTTCTGAGCTAAAATTGATATAAATCCACTTTTATTTGTATCGAATCTAGGCCAATCTTCACCGTACATTACGTTTCTTTCATTCATTTTCGGCCCAACATTTGAGTGGATTATTTTCAATTCTCTCTGCAAAAAGTATTGTAAGAGTTCCGTCTGGCCCATAAAAAGATGGTTTTCTAGTTCCATTGCTCCAGAACAAGCACAAGGTGCAAGGAAAACATCTTCATCTACCCTCTTTACTCCGCCCCAGTTGATACCAATTTCTTGTGTATACGCCTCATATGAACCATCTTCTTTCCCCAACGTCCTTACCCAAATGTGACCATCTTTTTTAAGGGAGTTTACTGCGTTGCTGACTACATTGAAGGCATCTGTTTTTTTGGGAAAATGTGTAAAAACGCTACTTAGAAGAACTAAGTCGTAAGACTCTGGCTGAAGTATGATCGATCTAATATCTGCAAGTGTTGAACTCAAAGGCAAATCGTAAGCTGCAGCTAATTCGTTTACGGTGTCAACATTGAACTGATTTTGATCGTATCCTTCAACCTCCATTCCATTTAGTGCAAACATTAAGCTTACTCGAGCTGCGCCCATACCAAGATCTAAAACTTTACCATTAGGGTTGAAAAGTAAATCTTTATATTTATGAAGTTCGGGTTCACCAGCATTAAATGACCATCCGTTACTAACTAAATGGTTTCCCTGCAAACTATTCACAAAAATTTCTTGTAAGTATTTTTTATCTTTGCCCGATTTTGGACGAATAACCTCAATTGACATGTGGGAAATTATACCAGAGAAGCGTGAATTAACCTATAACATTGATCGGACTCATAATTAAGGCTCTAACATGCTCCAAGCCCCTAGCATTTTTGGTATAATCTTCGTCATGGAAGGAGGAATACCTAAAATGCAAAAAAGGAATTGTAATCAAGAGAATGTTGATAAAGTAAGGCAAGTGGAAAAACAGAATCAGAAGTCATTTACGAGATAAAAATATAATTTATTTCAAATAAAAAGCTTGTACTCACAATCCCCACAGTTCTAAATTAATTATCAGGCGAGCAGTTGACAGTCACAACTATTAGTTGGATACTGGTTGCAGTTTACTTTCTTAAAATCTTGTGAAAAGCAAAAAAGACAACTCACTCCATGAATATTGTGGTCTGGCAGCGTCCTATTCCTATGACGGCCAAAATGTTACTAATGTCGTTGTCGAAATGGGCAAAGCGCTCCAACATCGCGGCCAAAACGGCGGCGGAGTTGCCGTTAAAGCATCAGGAAAACTAATCAAAATCTACAAAAAAGCTCAGGCTTTTAACGAACTTTTCAAAGCAGTCGACGTTATTGAAGAAAATTCCCTTCGCGGAGAAATTGCCATAGCTCACTTGCGCTACCCGACAGAAGGCAAAGGCCGCTTTAATTGCGATGCCCAGCCTTTTTATGCGGCGCACGGCGGTTGGGAATTGGCGCTTGGTCACAATGGCAGCATAGTCGACGTCAAAAGGCACAAAAAGAAGTTAAAAAAGTTTAATGTCCAGACAGAATCCGATTCCGATTCCGAAATCCTGGCCTGGCTTATTGTCACAGCGCCGGGTGCCACCTGGAAACAAAAAATCACCATGGCTCTTTCCGACGTTCAAGGCGCTTTTTCTCTAGTTATGTTAACCGGCGATGGAAAATTAATGGCTTTGCGCGATCCGTGGGGCATCCGCCCGCTAGTTTGGTCGCAGGACAATCACCACGTTTTTGTCGCTTCCGAAACTTGCGGACTAGATCGAATTGCAGTTCGTCATAGCCAAAAATTAGAAGCCGGTCAGCTCTTAATTGCAGACGAAAGTGGTGTATCCATTAACAATTGGACACAAGCCCAAAAACAAAGTTTCTGCGTTTTCGAAAAATTATATTTTTCTCACGAAACTTCCAGTTGGGACGGCGTAATCGGAGAAAACAGGGAAAGTCTCGGTATCTCGCTTGCCAAAGAAGAAGCCACTAGAATCAAGACCAACAAAGATTCAAAGTTAAATATCCAAAAAATAGATTATGTCGTTGCCGTTCCGGATACAGCAAGACCTGGCTCATTTGCCTTTTGGGAAACACTAAAGCTCGAACTCGGCAAACCCGCCAAAAACCTAAATTACGTTCGCGGCCTGGTCAAAGAGCGCTACGACTACGCCAAACGCACGTTTATAGAAGACGACCCTTATTTGCGCAGCCGCCACATCGAAAAGAAGTTTTTCGTCTCGCCTGCCATAATCGGCAAGGCCATTTATTTAATAGATGACACTGCGGTTCGTTTGAATACTTTCAAAATTTTAGTTGAACATTTAAAAAAGATTGGCGTTCGCGAAATCCACTGTCGTTTCCTGGCGCCGCGTTTTGTTAACCCGTGTTTTCTTGGCGTAAATATAGGATCCCGCGAAGAGCTTGGAGCTGTAAAAAAAGATAAAGACGGCAATTTTGAAAAAATGTCAGAAGAAGAAATTAGAGACGAACTCAAAGTCGCATCCCTCCATTATCTAACACTTAAAGGTTTGGCCAATTCACTAAATATGACGACAGACGAAATGCACCAAAGCCATTGTACCGGCTGCCTGGATTACCATAATCCGTTTGACATGCGCCCATTCGACAAACAGGCAGAAAAAACCCTCTACATTAAAAAATCCCAAAAACCTCTGGAAAATTACCAAATCAAATCACAATTAATCTAAACTACCAGCCGGCTCAGAATAATCTTTTTTAATTGATTCCTGGCGATCACTTTTATTAGAGATGCATTTTAACTCTTGACAATCTTTTTTAAATGGTGAAAAATGGTAATAGATGGTGAATATTGGTGATTCTGCAAAGCAGAACATACAAGTAACTATCTAAGAAAACTCCTGACACTTGCTGCCCGGGAGTTTTGTCCCTCAAAGGGACAAGAGGTTGTAAGGGTCCCTCCGCCACTTGAGTTTTGGAGGGTAAATATGTTTCTGGGCAGCTTTGAACCTTCATTTGATCTAAATACTCGAAGGATTGCTTTACCAAAAAAAATACGTGAAAGTCTTGCGACAGGTGAAGTTATTCTATCCTTTGGTTTCGAAAAATGCATTTTTGGCTTTGATACCAAAGCTTGGGCAAAAGAGACCAAAAAACAGCTGGAACTATCTCTTATCGAGAAACGCCAGCGTAGTATTCGTCGATTCTTTTTCGCAGCCGCAACTTTTATTAAACTTGACCATCAGGGCCGTATTGTTATCCCTAATAGTCACCTGGAGTATGCGCAAATTACTAAACCAATCGTAATCGGAGCCGGTGATCATTTTGAGATTTGGGAACAATCAGCTTGGAAGGCGGAACTGGAAAAGATAGGGAAGGATCAGCAATGAGCGCATACCACGTTGGGGTTTTAAAGAAGGAATTAATCGAGTACTTACAAGTTAAAGGAGGGGATTTGTACATAGACGCAACAATCGGTGGGGGAACACACACGTTTGAGATTTTAAAGCGCGGTGGGAGAGTTTTGGGAATAGATCAGGACAAGGAAGCGATTGACTATGTCAGGAGTCAAAGTCAAAGGGAAAAGGGAAAAGTTCAAATTGGCAAAAACTTGATCCTGGTAAAAAGTAACTTTACGCACATTAAAAAAATCGCCCATGAGTATGGATTTGCATCTGTCTCTGGAATCATTTTCGACCTCGGCGTCTCAAGCCATCAGTTGGAAGAGGGCAAAAGAGGGTTTAGTTTTCTAAAAGAGGGGAAACTAGACATGAGAATGGACAAAGAAACAAACGTAAATGCCACAGATCTTATCAATAATTTAGATAAAAGGAGGTTAAATGAGATCTTTCAGACGTATGGTCAGGAAAAGTTTAGTTTGGCAATTGCTGGTGCTATTTGCAGCGCCCGTCAAATAAAACCAATACAAATGACAACCGAGTTAGCAGAGATAGCAGCCGAGGTGTATCGAAAAAACCGGATTTATGACACCAAAATTCATCCGGCAACAAGAATTTTTCAGGCTATCAGAATTGTAATAAACAGTGAACTCTTGAATTTAGAAAGTACTTTACCGCAGACAATAGAGTTATTAAAAGATAATGGCCGGTTGGCAATTATAAGCTTTCATTCGCTTGAAGATGGAACAGTCAAACGATTCTTCAAGAGGGAGCCTAAGCTTAAAGTAATAACCAAAAAACCAATCGGCCCTCAGGTTGAAGAGTTAAAAGAAAATCCGCGTTCGCGCAGTGCTAAGCTTCGCGTCGCAGAGAAAATTTAGGAAAAGAGGAATATTAAGGAGAAAACCTACGGTTTTCTCCTTAAAGAAAAAGGTATGCTGTCCGTACCAGATTTTAAACATAAAAATACAAATCGCGAGCAATTTAATTTTGCAGGTAAAATTACTGTTAAATTACTAGTTATAGTCAGCTTACTCGTTGCTTCGCTTTTTATATCTCAACTAGTCTTTGCCAATAACCTGGCAACAGGTGGTCAGAAATTATCCAGTGTAGACGAAGAAATCCAAAAATTAGAAGCGGAAAACACAACTTTAAAAATGCAAATAGCAGAAGCCTCTTCTTTTATTAATCTTTCCAAAAAATCCAAAGACCTTGGTTTTTCAAAACCCTCTAAGCTCATTGCTCTTTAGCCATACAGGCCTCTGTCTGTCATTCTGGCTTGTCCAGAATCCTTTACTCTCATGATAGATTCTGGATGCGTTCGCTCCGCTCACTTCCCAGAATGACAATTAATAAAGTCGTGTAAAATTAAAATATATGCAGCGAAGAATAAGAATTTTCGAGATACTGATTATTCTTGTAGCAATTGCCATTATTTGCAGACTTTTCTACTGGCAGTTTATCAATAAGTTAGGCACCAGAGACGATCAATCAGCCGCAGAAAATATAATTCCCGCCGCCCGCGGAGAAATATTCACAAGCGACAATTTCCCGCTTGCCGCCAACCAAGAAGCCTTCATAGTTTACGGTAAGCCAAACGAATTGAAAGATGATCCGGTTAAGATTGCGAAGAGCATTGCACCTTTTTTAATTTCCGAAAAATACGCAACTGAAGAAGCCAAACTTGCAGATATTGACCAAAAAGCAAAAGAAGAAGAAACCAAAAAAAAGGAAGAAGACATTAAAAATAAATTATCAAACCACAGCCTAATCTGGGTTCAGCTCGCACGCAAAATTCCACTTTCAACAAAACAAAAAATAGAAAATCAGCATATTGAAGGTTTAGGCTTCGAAAGCGATGAAAAAAGATTTTATCCTGAAGCTTCTATGGCTGCACAAGTTTTAGGATTTGTTGGATCCGATAAATATGGACAGGACACAGGCTACAATGGCTTGGAAGGTTATTGGAATAAAAAATTGCGCGGCAAAGACGGACGCCTAGGCCAGGAAAAAGACCCTTTTGGCATTCCTATTCTTGTCGGCAATTACAAACCGGTCGCTCCGCAAAAAGGCTCTTCGGTATATTTGACCATAGATCGCACTATTCAGTTCTTTGCGGAGGAAAAATTAAGAGATGCGGTCGAAAAATATGGAGCAAAGCAGGGAACAGTCATCATCGAAGATCCAAAAACCGGCAATATCCTGGCATTAGCTACATATCCAACATATAATCCCTCAATTTTTACAGAGTACGATCAAAGCGCTTACAAAAATCCGGCTATCGGTGATGTCTACGAACCAGGTTCCACTTTCAAGCTTGTTACCATGTCCGCCGCAATAGATCTTACCAAAGTCACACCTGAAACGAAGTGCGATGTATGTAGCGGTCCACGGAGTATCGGAGGCTACGAAATATCGACATGGAATAAAAAATACTTTCCCGATTCAACAATGACCGACGTTATCAAACATTCAGACAATGTTGGCATGACATTTGTCGGCGACAAACTCGGTATAGATAAATTTTATGATTATATTAAGAAATTCGGCTTTGGCACAGCAACAGGAATAGATTTGCAATCAGAGGTTGAAGGCAATATACGCCCGAAAGACGACTGGAAAACGATCGACTTGGTAACTGCTTCATTCGGACAAGGTCTTGCCGTTACTCCAATTCAGGTTGTTCAGGCTGTCAGCACAATCGCCAATAATGGTAAATTAATTTCACCCCATATTGTCCAAAAAATTAAAAACGACAGCGGCGAAGAGATTATAAAACCAAGGGAAGAACGCCAGGTGATAACTCCCAAAACCTCCGCAATCATTACCGAAATGATGGTCAATGCCGTAGAAAATGGGGAAGCAAAATTCTTTGCACCCAAAGGTTATCGAATCGCCGGCAAAACCGGCACAGCTCAAATTCCTGTTGCAGGTCACTACGATCCGAATAAAACAATAGCCTCGTTTGTTGGTTTTGCTCCGGCAGAGAATCCCCGGTTTGTGATGCTGGTTCGCTTTACAGAACCATCGTCATCTATATTCGGCGCAGAGACTGCAGCACCTACTTTTTTCGCAATAGCCCATGACGTCTTTAACTACTTTGGCATCACCCCAAGCAAGTGATACAATAATTTCACGATGGATATTTTTCTGCAAGGCTTACTGGATCCAAAAAATCCTACTTTTCAAATCATATTAATTGTCCTGGCAATCTGGACAATCCCATGGAAGGCATTAGCACTCTGGCATTCTTCCAAAAATAATGACAAAACCTGGTTTATTGTCGTTATGATCATAAACACATTTGGCATTTTAGAAATTCTTTATCTATTCGTCTTCGCAAAGCAAAAATTAACCAAAGAGAAATTTCATTCCTATACTAAGTTTAAATAAACCCAAATGTACCTTATCTACGCTTTACTGTCTGCTGTTTCTGCAAGTTTAGTCGCAATCTTCGGCAAAATAGGCTTATCAAAAGTAGATACAACACTAGCTACAGCAGTTCGTGCAGTAATTATGGCTGCACTGCTAGTTACAGCCGCAATAATTACCAAAAAATGGAATTTAGACAAAATAGACTCAAGAGCTTTCCTTTACATCTTCCTGGCAGGCGCAGCAGGCGCGACTTCATGGTTATTCTATTTTCTGGCGCTTAAATTTGGTCCGGCCACAAGCGTTGCCGCAATAGACAGGCTAAGCGTAGTCTTTGTAATTCTCTTTGCCGCCATCTTTTTAGGGGAATCCTTAACTTTCAAATCAGTCGTCGGTGGGCTACTCATTATCTCCGGCGCTTTTCTTCTGCTAAAATAGGCCGCATGACTCCTCTGGATAAATATAAACTGGTTGTTTTTGACCTCGATGGTACACTCGTTCACACAAAAGAGGAGTATCGCTACAAAGTCGTGCCCGAAACGCTAAAAGTTTTGAAAATTAGCCATAAGGTCAATAGAAAAGCGATCGACAAATTCTGGTTTGACGGCTCAAGAAACCAAACTATCAAAAAATACTTTAAAATCGAACCGAAAGAATTTTGGAAAGTTTTTCACACGCTCGATTTCATGGAAAATAGAGCAAAATTCACTTTTGCTTATGATGACGTTACTAGAACGCTTAGAATGCTAAAAAAGTTAGGAAAAACCCTCGCAATAACAACCGGTGCACCCAAATGGATCGCCGAAATGGAAACAAAACTGCTGCCAAGACACTTGTTTAGCAAAATAATTTCAATCACATCTACAAGATACAAAGCAAAGCCGGATCTGCAAAGTTTAAATGGCTGTCTTAAGTATTTAAAGTTTAAACCAAGCGATGCAGTTTACGTTTGCAACAGCACAGAAGACGCAATATACGCCAAAAATGCAAATGTCGACTTTATTTATTTGGAAAGAAAAGAGCACGAGTTTAAATCCAAAAAATTAAAAACGATTCACTCTTTGCGCGAGTTATTCTGAGCGAAAACTCCGGCATTCATGCCGGAGATGAAGCGAATTTTGAGCGAATATAATAAACCACGGCCAAAAGGAAATGGGTAACTGCTTTCAGGAATAACCTCAAGGATCCAAATCTGAGGCTAAACGAACAGAGTATTGATTTGCTACTGGTCTAGCAGATAAGGGAAATGAGTGCTAAAAACTCGTCAATCGAGTTTTGGCCGCAACAAGAGGCTAAACATGCACATTTACAAATTACTTTTAAAGCTGATTTATGCGTATGAAGCACAAAATATCCCTAACGCATCTAAGTGTTCAAAAATCCCAAATCTATGAGCGAAAGCCAGAAGCAGCTGAACTCTCTAAGTCTATTATATCACGCTTTGCAACAAAAGATTCGTTAATATTTTTAAGTTTTATAAGCATTATTTCCAATTGCCTGACTATTGTGTCATTAGTTATTTGATCTGTGCTGGTTCTTCTGCAACCACCTATAAACCATTCGCTCCCGTCTTGAATAACATCATAAATGCTGTCAAAAAGACTTTGTGCTCTTTGGTAACCCGCGACTTCAATTAGATGATCTGCCAGTCTTTTCTCTCTATTCTCAAGGCCTTGCTCTTTTTCCTTGGCCAATCCGAAAAAAGCTACTCGAAAATGGTTTTGGTCTGAAAGTTTTTCAAAATTGTCTCGATCTTGATCTATTAAATCTAAAACAAGCTTACCGGCAAACAAATCGTTTTCTGTTTGACTCATTTGATAAATGGTTTCTTTTTTACGCAAAATTTTCCCGGGCCAGAGTCCGTAGCCTCGATGTACCCAGACTTTTGCCTGTGTTTTGTCTAAGTCGTTTGGTGGCGGCAAAAGCTCATAAACACCTTCTCTTTTCGGCCATTTAAATTTTCCAAATTCCCAGCGACCTACCTCAACTTGCTTTCTATGATTGCTCTCCGGACTCATAATTTTATTATTATAAAGCAAACGGACGAAAAATCAAGCCTATAGAGTTGACTCAGGTTCAGAAAATATGTTATATTTATCCAGCCGTCAAACTCGACGGTTTTATTTATGGAAAGAAAACACAGATACTTATCGGCAGCCGGCGGACTAGCGTTATCGTTAGCTGCTATCACTTCTGGTTGCGGCGGAGAAAAGTCTCAGTCAAAAGATACTTATCCAACTCCTAATTCAACTTCAGCAAGTTGTTTCGATCAAAGCTTGGGCACAAAAGAAGCAATAAAAGCAGAATCAAAGTCTGTAACCGAAAATAGATTGAATGACACGATTGCATTTATGAAGTGTTCAGCTATTGAACCTCTCATGCAATTTGCTGATAAGTTAAAACAATTGCAATCAGATGGTTATTTATTGCTCGACGATTTCCCAACACCTTTTGGGGTTGAACCAAATGAAATTGCCAACGTAGCTTTCTATGGCGGATTTCCCACACCAAAAGAGTCCTCATATAAATTGGCCATTGATCTCAATAAAGAAGGCATGTCGCACGCAGATTTCGCAATTTTTCTGTACAAAGAGGCGCTTATTTTAGAAACTCTAAATGAGCAAATAAAAACTACCCCAAATGCAGCTACGAAAATTGCAGTCAGCGGTTCCGATAGAGCGGCGATTGAATGTCTAGCTTGGGTGAATACAATA
>Ga0209515_10001126_pt1 | contig 46183 bp, 37 predicted proteins | sample Subgroupgradi54m_FD_187454 | JGI IMG/M metagenome (GOLD analysis project Ga0209515, IMG submission 187454) | Subsurface groundwater microbial communities from S. Glens Falls, New York, USA - GMW60B uncontaminated upgradient, 5.4 m (SPAdes)... ... | reverse complement strand
AGGAGGGCGAATAAAAAATATATAGAAACGCAAACAAAAATATTTAGTAAAATTACACCTTCTGCAAATAATCCCAAATACTTAAGACGGCTTTGACGGCATCTCCGGCCGCAATATTGTTTTGCTTATAAACCCCATCGGTTATATCCCCCGCCGCCCATATGCCGGGGAGAGATGTTATTTGCGTCTTGGGGTCAACTATCACTTCGCCAAATTTATTTAATTCCACCAACTCGCGCAAAAAATCACTGTTAGGAATAGAACCGATCTCCACAAAAACTCCTCCTACTTTCAACTCCTTAATCTCGCCGGTATTTAAGTCTTTGTACTTAATGCCGCTCACAAATTGATCGCCCAAAATCTCTTGCGTCTCCGCCTTAAAAATCAAATTCACTTTATTGTTGACCTTAATCTTTTCTTGAGTAACCGCGTCTCCTTTCAAGCTGTCATTCCGTTCCATTATATAAATTTTGTTGGCGTAAGGGATAAGATCAACAACGGCCTCCAATCCGGCATTACCACCCCCAACGACCGCCACGTCTTGACCAGCAAAAACCGGCGCGTCGCAAATTGAGCAGAACGCCACGCCTTTGCCATCTAAACGATCTTCGCCCGGGACACCCAACCTCCGCCTTCTGCTCCCCGACGCTACAAACATTGTCTTAGTCTCAAAAATTTTACCTGATTGTGTCCCAACTTTAAACCCGCCATCAATTTTAGAAACAGCAATGACTCTGTCTTCTAAAATCTCAATCCCCTCTTGCGCTCTCAAATGATTCTCAAGCATCTTGGCAAAATCAAAACCCGACACCTCTACTGTGCCTATCCAATTTTGGATCCCAGCCGAAACCAGCGATTGCCCCCCAAATGAATCGGCGATAAAAAGCAATTTTAATTTTTTGCGAGCGGCATAAACGCCGGCGGCAACCCCTGCCGGCCCTCCGCCCACCACAATTAGATCGTACATATTAAAAATAGTTAACGCCTGCAAATTTTATCAAGAACAAGGCGCCCCGAGGAGGTGTGCCTCGGTGGCACTCCGACAAGGGGCAGCGCAGTTATTGATAAAATTAGCGGCGTTATTTACCCAACCCTAGCGCATTTTCTAACTCCGGCCTATTGAACCCCACTATCACCTCTCCATTAATTTCAATCACCGGCACCCCTAACTGATGCGACTTATTAACCATCTCCTCTCTAGCCGCCATATCCTCGGCCACATTTTTCTCTTCATAAGCAATGCTATTTTTAGTAAAAAAATCTTTAGCCATTTTGCAATAAACGCAAGTTGGAGTTGTGTAAATCTTTACCGTCTTTGAATTATTCATAATTATTTTAAAATTGTTTGACGACTGTCTTTTAATTATATAAATAATAATTTATCAAAGCAAATAACGTCATGGTATATTCTCGACCAGACTCGAATAATAAAAGTCTGTTTTCCATTGGCTCTTTCCCTTAAAGCATGTCATCATATAACCTATGTGGAATAGGTTAAAAAGCTTTCTCTTATTCAATAACAATACCGGGCAAACTATCATCAAAAACATTGTTTGGTTATTTTCCGGACAAATCATCAGTCGCTTCCTTCGCGCGACCATTGTTATTTATTCGGCCCGTATTCTGGGCGCCGGTAGCTATGGCGCTTTTTCATATGCCTTAGGCATCGCCGCTTTCTTAACTATTTTCTCTGACATCGGCATCAACGCCCTTATCACCAAAGAAGCCGCCAGAAACCCCGAACTAAAAGATAAATATCTCTCCACCGCTTTTTTCTTAAAATTAGGCCTGCTTATCATATTTATATTAGCAACCATCGCCACCTTCCCCTACCTCACAAACATCCAAGAAGCCGCGGCTATTATGCCTATACTTATCTTCGTCTTTGCTTTTGATACATTAAGAGACTTGGGCTCGGCTCTAAGTCGCGCGCTTGAAAAAATGGAGATAGAGGCGACCGTTAATATCTTCACCAATCTCTCCATCACTATTTTAGGATTTATATTTTTAACCATCAACCCCGCGAGCTATTCATTAGCTACGGCTTATGCACTGGGAAGCGGACTGGGACTTATCGCGATTTTTATTACTTTGAAAGGTCATTTCAAAAATATCCTCACCCATTTTACCCCCAAACTTGTAAAAGAAATTTTAGTAACTGCTTGGCCATTCGGATTAATGGGTCTTATGGGGGCCATAATGCTGAACACCGATATCATCATGCTCGGCTGGATGAGATCGCCTGGAGAAGTCGGCTATTATTCAGCCGCGCAAAAACTGATACTTTTAGCTTATATTTTGCCCGGACTCCTCGCCTCATCAACCTTCCCATCGCTGTCCAAATTCGCCAAATCCGAACCGGAAAAGGCCAAATATTTGCTAGGCAAATCAACCGCCATAATAATAGTCGTAGCCGTTATTTTATTAATAGCAGGATTATTTTTAGGAGATTTTACCTTCAACTTACTATACGGGAAAGACTACGCGCCCGGCATCCCGACTTTTAAAATATTGCTTTTCACTATGCTCGTAGTTTTCCCGGGAACATTATTCGGCAACGCTCTATTTGCTTACGATGAATCAAAATACTTCTTAAAATTCGTAACCATCTCCACCCTTCTTAACGCGGGTCTAAACTTCCTTCTTATTCCTCAATACGGCATAGAGGGCGCGGCCATCTCAACCATTGTCACCCAACTCATCACCAACATCTTCGTCTACATAAAAATCAAAAAAATCAGCGGCTTTAAAGTTTGGATTCACTTTCAAAATATCTTTTCATAGGAATAACAAAATTAAAAAACGGCCCTCGGCCGCGTTTTTTACACCCTAAACTCTTACTTACTATTTAATATACTTCGCCTTCGGATACACATTATCTGTGCGGCAACCCTCGGGCTTTTTATCATCGCGGAACCGCACCAGACGAGCATTACGAAGCTTGCCGCTATCAAATCGATGCTCAAACAAAATCTCGATGACTAGCGGATACTTGGCGGTCCTAAGCCATTCACGAGTTTTGCCGTCAAAAAGACCAAACTTGCCGCAATCCATCTCGCGTCCGGTTCCATCAATCTGCGAAATCGCAACTTCCTTAACCTTTGTGGCATCCGCCAAATGAGGCAGCCACTTTCTGACAATAAACTCATCAGTAAAAAGCGGTTTCCACTTATAACACCCATCCGGACGCTTCGGGTCTTTACCATCCAGCCGATACGACGAAACAAAATCGGATGCGTAAAGCACAAGGCCTTCCCAGTGCTTTTCGCGAACCAACTTCTGAGCTTCGTCAAAAGTCATATCAAGCACAGTCAAAGGCATGACATTTTGGAGCTTCTTCTTAGGAGACAGAAGAGTTTGAAGGTTTGCCAATCTCTCCCGATAAGGAGTATTGAGATAACTCTTACCTCCCCAAATAACGATATCGAAAGTCATAAACTTTACAAACCCAACTTCGCTCTGAAGCTTCAAAGCCTTCGCTGTATCAGACTGAAAAATAGCACCAACTTTGCCGAAGTTATCGTCACCGGAGACATCTACCAAACCTTCGCCAACCAAAACCGTATCATTCGGCACCTTAAGCTTCATCAAGTCTTTCTTGATATGATCAAGGCAACGAATCTCATTCATCCCGTCGGTGTAAAGCTTCCACAAGCCTTTAGTGTACACGGCAAAATTCTTCCAGCCATCTCTCTTTCTCGTGATAATCAGCCGACCTTGCCGTTCCAACTCATAGATCTCCGTGAGTTCATACCGATCTTGCTGTAGCGGCTTTGACAATACAAAGCTCTTATCAAGGGGATCAAGTCGAGGAATCGCCAGTTCAGTAGCAAGAGCAGCCTTTTTCGCCAACCTACACCTCCACTTTCAAGCTAACCACACCACAACGGTGTTCCGCTATATTATAGCAGACCCCATCAAAAATGTCAAAATCTCTGCCCGACACCAATATCTGGGAAGATCATCTTCCAATACATTGGAAGATGATCTTCCCACGTCAAACGCACCAAGAAAAAGCGGGCTTAAACCGCTGGAGTTCAAGAACCGCGTTTCTTAAAGGATATCAGCGAACGCACGTTGATCCAATCTACCACTCCTTTATCGCTTTTTCCCATCTTGGAAATGTACCACAGTCATACCACGCGCTATTCTTCGCCTTATACCCTGCCAGCTTGCCCATAGATGCCAATTTTGGAAAGATGTCTTTCTCTATCATCAAAAAACCTTTAGAAAAATCAGCGTAATTGAAAACTTCCGGTTCTAAAATATAAAGGCCGGATGAGATAAAATTAGACGGCGGATTTTTAGGTTTCTCTAAAAATTCTTTGACCATATTGCCACTCAATACCGGTACACCATAATCAGAAGGATTCTCCACCCTCACAAGAGCAATAGTTGCGAGCGGCTTGTCTTTATTCTCTTCATGAGCCTTCACAAAATCTTTCAAATCAAAACGCTTTAACTCATCTCCATTCGATAAAATAAATTTATCGCTTAATTTATGCTTGATATATTTTAATGCTCCAAAAGTACCTAATGGCTCCGGCTCTACAACTAATTCTGTCTTTTTAGGAAGTTCTCCTCTGTATCGCTTCTTCCACCATTCAAAATCTTCTTTATGACTATGACTTATAACCACATAGGACTCCTCGACACCATACGAAATAAAAAAATCCAATAGATGACTTAAAATCGGTCGCCTCTTAACAGTCAAAAGTGGCTTAGGAGTCTCAAGTGTTACCGGGTGAAGTCTAGTGCCTCGCCCCCCTGCTTGTATAACAACTTTAATATCAGTCATATATATTCATATAACATATCTAATACTGTAAAAGTCGCTAAAATCAAAATACCGCTTAGGCGGTATTTTGATTCAAATCAGTGTTTACGGTTTTTTCAGTTGACCTTGCAGATCTTGGAGTTTCTTTAACAAATCACTCAGCTGCTGCTGCTGACTCGCGGCCGATGGATTGGCTTGTGGCGCAGGTGTCGATACTGGCTTCCCGCCGGATAATTCATTCAATTTCGCTCTAGTTGCTGGACCCACACGTCCAACCTGCGGCAAACCATGCTTGGCTTGAAAACGCTTAACAGCTTTCTCGGTTGCCGGGCCAAAGAATCCATTTGCGACTCCCTCGGGATAAATTTCTTTATCTTTTGCTAACAATCCCTGCAAATTTTTCACATCATCACTCTCATTGCCACGAGACAAATCCTTATTAAACAAGGCAGATGCCGCGGGAGCAGACGGAGCCACAACTGGCACCGGTGCTGGTGCTGGTATTGGAGCTGGAGCCGCCTTTCCGCCAAACACTTCAGCTAATTTTGCTCTAGTCCCCGGACCAACACGCCCCACTTGAGGCAAGCCATACTTCTTCTGAAATCTTCGAATTGCATTCTGCGTGGCTGGACCAAAAAATCCATTAGCCACTCCTTCGGGATAAATTTCTTTATCCTGACGAAGCAGCTCTTGCAATCGCTTTACATCATCGCCCCTATGTCCACGTTCTAAATCTTTATTAAACACAGGAGAGACTAACTGTGCAACGGGCGATGGCTTGGCTACTTCCGGGGCTTTTGGGGTTGCCACTGGCACACTCGCCGGTGGCGCAGAACTGCCCCCACCGCCTCCCCCGCCCCCGCTACTTCCTCCACCACCCCCTCCTCCGCCTCCACCGCTATCGCTCGTGCAAGTACCGCCCATAGTTATTTTTCGGGTAATAGCGGCGCTAGCTTGAGAGGTTATAGATACAGTTGATTCGGATGAAGAACATCCTCGAGTTATACTCAAGTTTGATGAACTGTCCAAATTAAACACTTTTCTGCTGGTAGATTTAAAGGCGATGCTTCTGTCGGCTCCGATAGTAAATGACAAACTCCCATCATCGTTCACGGTTAAAGTATCAAGAGTAAACTGTGATCCATTTACAACGATAGTGGTGCCGTCAAGAATAAACTGCGCCTCGCCTTGAAGTATCGCGTCATCGGCAGCAGCCAAAGCTACTCCGAAAACCAGCATCAATCCGACCAAAATTGATAAATAAATTTTCATAAATTTTAGTAATAGCGAACAGAATACTTTACTTAATACCCATAAAGTTAAGACCAACATCGCCGGTAGTTCTCAAACCACCCTGTGAATCCAAGTTAATAATAGTAATCTGAATTACATCAGCGGCTGTTGACGAAGCTCCTATGATAGCGAATCTTGTGGCAAAAGTTCCAGTAGCTGACATAAATATTCTATGAGATGGCTCAACTCCCAAAAAGCTAGCGGAAGGTGTGCAGGTAATAGAAATAGATGTGGTAGCAACAGTAGTGGTACTTGGAATATTGCAAATTCCATGAACTAAGTGGTTAATCGGGCTTCCAGTGCCGCCGATTCTTATACCAGCGCTTGAAGTTGTGGTACCGGTAACGCCCAATGCTGTAACTGGAGATGTAGAGGCAATACCGATAGAGCCATTAGTCAATATATTACCGTTAGATGAGCTGGTTGTGGCAAAGCCGTTAATTCTCAAATCGCTGTATAGAGTGGAAATGCCAGTGACAACCAATGTACCAGTAGCGTTAATATTGCCATTTGTCGCAATACTACCGTTCGAGCTAGAAGTTGTAGCAAAACCATTCACTTTCAAATCACCATAATGAGAAGAAATACCCGTAACAACCAAAGTTGATGAAGCATTCAAACTTCCCTTAATAGCTAAATCGCCGGTTGAGGCGGTAACTGTGGCGTTGCCGTTAAAATTAGCGTTGCCATATATAAACGATTGACCGCTTACAACCAAAGTTGATGAAGCGCTCAATGTTCCTTTGACAGCTAAATTACCGGTTGAGGCAGTGACCGTAGCAGTCTTACCGACCACAAAATCACCATCAAACAAACCCGTTGAAGAAGCGTTTAATATTCCGGTAACCTTCAACGTGCCGCTCATGGCGACATTCCCGGTAAGAGTTGACGCTCCGTCAACAGTTAATGTACCGCCAGTTGAAATATTCGGGCCGACAGTTGATGCGCCGAACACTCCCGCAACGACAAAAAAGACGGACAATAACACTGCCGTCACGTAACTAAAAAATTGACCTTTTGATAAAGACAATCCCTTCATAGATTGATTAGAAAACTTTAAACTTAATTTTTAATTCTCGACTTTTGTTAATAAATTTTTAGACTATGTATAAAGTATAAAATTAAAAAACAACAATTGATATAGCTTGCCTGTGGATAAGTTTGTTGTTTGCCGCGAAAGCGTTGATTATAAATAAAAAATAAATGCGGTGAACAAGTCTTCGGCGAGGCTAAATCTTACCGCCTCGCGATGGACTTGTTTATCGCATTTATGCAAACCTCACGCTTTCGCGGCAAACACAAAAAATTTCATGCCTATAAAATTCCACACCATCGCAATACCTACGCCTATTGCCTTGGCTAAATTAATCCAGATAACAGGCCCAAACCCGAAACTAGGGCCCACAACAGTTGTGAAATAATAAACTATGCCTGTATTTATAATTAAACCTCCCACATAAACCGTAAGAGCCCTTGAAAATTCCTTAGCATGATCGCTTGAGTCGCTCTTAAAAGTCCAATACTTATTTAATAGATAGTTATTGACTACCGCCGCCAAAAAAGAGATGGAATTTATCAAAATAACGCCAAAACCGGCAAAAATGCCGGTTAAAAAACTAAGGAGATTCAATATCCCAAAATCAACAAATACGCCGATAGTTCCAACTATGCCAAATCTCAAAAATTGCCTAAAATCGAAATTCGCCATTGCTAGTTTTTATTTTTTGGATAACCGATTCGCCCGTGTCTTTATAAGATGGGTTAAGTTTTATAGCTTCCTCCAGCGCTCCAACGGCATCGCCTTTGCGATTCATAAGTAAATAAATTCTTGCCAAGTCAACTCTCGCCTCCCAATCGGTGGGTCTTTGTTCGGCTAATGTCTTTTGTAATCTAAGCAATCGATCATATTTTTGAATTTTGGCGTAGGTTTGAAACAAAATTCTGTCGGGGTAATCAACGGTTTTATAAGCTTCAATCAAAAGCGCGTCCGCTTTATCTTGCCTACCGGCCAAAATATAAGCCGCGGCGGCGTTTAACCTCGCCACACCGAATCTTGGCTCAAGACTAAGAGCCTTATCCAAAACTTCAGCCGCTTTATTATAATCCCCTTTCCTTATATATACATCTCCCAATTCAAAATATATCTGCTGTTTCGTGGGCGCAATCGCTATAGCTTGGTTTAAAACCGCGATAGCCTGATCGAATAGGCTGACTCGGTTAAATGTTGTCCCCAAAAAAAGATAAGCTCGGACGTCTAATAGATTTTCTTGCACTCTCTTACCTCCTTCGTCTAACGCCCTCTGAAACACCTCGATTTTAAACTGTTCGGGTAAAGATGGATTGGAAGCTATGGAATCGGCGAATCTTATATATTGTTCGGTGACTTCTTTATTACCAAAAGTATTGTAGGCGAAAGCTCGCTGAAATGCCAAATTAGACTCGTTAATTTGAGATGACGCCCCGTACCTCAAAGCTTCTAACAAATTATAATTGGTCAAAAATGGTTTAATGTTTACGAGATACAAAACAAATCCTAGCGGCACAAAAACAACGGCGGCCAAGAACGGCGCGTAATCAGAGCTGGCAGAAGATTTGTGAGCTAACGCTTTGCCTTTTTCTTTAACTTGAGGACTCAAGACCAAAGATTCGCCCGAAGCGTTAATGCTATATATATAGGCCAAAAAAGCGTAGAAACTCACATAAGTTGCCAAGTTATCAAACACCAGTAAATTTTGAACAAAATATACAACAAAAAGAATCGCGATTACCGTAAAAATTTCCAGAGTAATAAATTTTTTCTTAAAATTCTGCCACAAAAGATAAAAAGCCGCGGCAAAAACTCCCAAATAAGAAAGTAGTCCCAAGACGCCGGCATTAATAAGCCAGTCCAATACAATATTATGAGATCTATCAAACCATGGCTCCTGATCATAAAGCTCCGGCCTATAATATTTAGAAAAAACCAAATCAAAATTTTCAGGTCCCCAGCCCAAAACAGGATTTTCCTTAAAACCTTCCCAAGCCATGCTCCATATATATGAACGAGCGTCTCCCAAAGATATATTTCTAAATCTTGCCAACACCGGACTATTATCCACAAAAGAGGTATTGCGAACCAAAAGAAATACCAGGGGAAGCACAACCAAAAATGAGAGCAATCCAAAAACTGTCTTTTTATACAATCGCTCTCGCTCGGTTTTGGGGCTGGCCAAAAACAAATAACCGATGCCAAACAAAAAGGCGGCAATAAGCAACGCCAATATAACGCCTCTCGTCGCCGTAAAATAAATAGTCGCCAAGGTAAACAAAATCGTGGCGCCATAATAATAGCTGGCCAACTTGTTTTTAGAATAAAACCATAAAACAACGGCAAATGCCAAAAGAAAAATAGAATAAGCGGCTAAATACGTTGGGTTGCCGATTGTCCCATCAACTCTCACGCCGCCTTGAGGCGAAGCGAAATAGCCCAATTTTTGAAGTAAAGAAAAAATATTTTCACCAATTCCTGATACAACGAATAAATTAAAAAATACTGTCCAATCTTGTCTCCTAAAAACCGACCCTAAAACCACAAAGTAAGCCGCGAGATGAATATGAGTGACAAGCCCCTCCATTCTCTCAAAATTGGACCAAAAGCTCTTATATGGACTCTCGCCAAAAAAAGTAGACAAAGTAACCACCGCGAGAAACAACGCCAAAGCCAAGATAAGAGCATTTTTCTTAGGAACGTACTCTCTATGGAATAAAACCAAGAACAACCAGCAAGCAAAAATTATCTCAACAATAATTCTAAATGCAAAGGCCTTGCCGGTAATATACGGGAAAAATAAATCTCTATTTATAAGTAAGGGTATAAATGGAATTAAAAACGCCCCCACCCTTATAACCCAAAGGCAAAGATTCCTATAGACATTAGACATAATAGATTAATGATAGGCGAAAAAGCGCCGAGTGTCCAACGTAAAATTCAACTTGAGAATTTCTAATTCCTAATTAACCTAATTTCTAATTAATGACCAATAACAGAATGTCTAATATCTGAAAATGAATTTTTAGCTATTGGTCATTAGAAATTAGTCATTGATTAGAGCAATTAGGTTAATTAGATATTAGAACTTTTACCTATTTTTCCTCTTCTTAGCCAGTTTTTCTTTCAGCTTATTATCATGATCGGAGACCTCGGCCAAACTTAAACCTTGCGATTCTAAAAGCTGTTCATTAAAATTTCTATCGGCCATAAGCATGGCGTAAACATCCTCCAGTCCATTCTGTTTTGAAAACTGTATGAACGCGTCTAAATCTTTCGGGAAACAATAACCTCCCCAGCCGCGATACCCGCCATGTGTAACATCCAAATGTGAATCGCCAATTCTGAAATCAGCCGACATTCCCATGCGCACATTTTTATAATCCGCGCCTAATTTATCAGCGGCTTTAGCCAAAGCATTAGCCCAATTCACTTTTCTCACAAAATAAACGTTCCCGGCGTATTTTATAATCTCGGCTTCGGTCGCCGTAATCCTCACTGGAGTATAAGTATCTCTGCCCCATGGCGACATAAACGGCGCTTTAGGCAAAACAGACAAAACCAAACTCGCCGCGTCATAGCTTTTTTCTGTAAAGCCTACGATTTGCCTATCCGGACGCGCGGTGTCTTCCCAAGCCCTTGATTCGGTTAAAAATTCAGGACTGAATAAAACTTTCAAATTGGGATATTTTTTCTGTAAAACCTCGGTTGTACCCGGGGGAACAGTGGATTTTAAAACGGCAATTTTACCGTCTTTTAGTTTAGAGAATACCTCATAAACAATAGATAAATCACATGAGCCATCTTTAGGATTTCTGGGTGTCGGCACCGTCACAAAAACAATATCAGCCATATTGATATCGTCTTTCATCTTTTTCTTTGGGTCTTTGTCGTACAAAAACAAAGTCTTTCCCCTCTTAAAACCGGCCATTTCTTCAAAATATCGGGCCAATGGTGTTCCCACCATGCCCACGCCCACGATAGCTACCTTCAAATTTTGACTCTCTTGTTTGCTCATATTTGGAAATTGGTAATTGGTTATTGGTAATTATTAATACGTTATCTTCTTCTGTATATCCGGCAACTTAACCGTCGCCAATATATTAGCAATTTGCTCCCCCGCCGTCCCGTCCCCATAAATCATCTCTATCGGATACTTTCCATGATCTATTTGCTTTTTAATCGCGTCGGCAATTTTTATTCTATCATAACCAACGTCTGTCACGTTAGATCCCCTTTCTCGGGCGCTTTGCCTTGAGCCCACATTCACAACCGGTGTTCCAAAATAACACGCCTCTCTAATACCCGAAGAAGAATTGCCAACCATAGCGGTCGCGTGCCTCAACAAATTCACAAAAATTTCCGTCGGAATATGTTTAAATATCTTTAATTTAGCCCCATGATCTTTATTAGTCGTATATTTTCTCAAAATTTTTGAAATATCATCGCTTCCGGCATCAATATTAGGCCACAAAACCACTACTTGATGATCAAATTTCTGAAGCGCTTCCATAGTCGCGGTCATCTGATCGGAGGCGCCGCCAAACTCGGTAGTAACCGGATGCTGGACCATCAGCAAAAATGGTTTATTGACATCCAATTCTTCATTGCCTTTTCTAACTTTAATCAAATCAGCATTTAACTTTTGAAGCGTTTGCTTGCCGGTTAATTTTTTTGTCTGCAAAAGCAAATCAGTACCGGGGCAACCGACATTGAAAACAGTCTCCTCTGGTTCGCCCATTTTAATAATTCTCTCACAGCTCTTTCGAGTGGCCGCGAAATGCAAATGTGACAGTTTAGTTAAGGCATGGCGGATGCTTTCATCAATCGTGCCTGTCACCTCCCCGCCTTGGATATGCGCTACGTGAATATTCATAAGGGCCGGTGTCGCGCCCATTGCCAAAGATTCAAAACGATCCACGGGCGCTATAACCACATCCGGCCTCAAATGATTTAAAATAGTCGCGAGCTCAACCATACCTAAGCCAACCGATTTAGCCATAGACACGGGGTTGCCGCCTTCAACTTCCATTTGAATCGCATAGTCCACTTTAAACCCTTTTCGCTTTACCTCTTCTATAGTGCGTCCTGTTTTGTCCAACAAATGCGACCCCATGACCACCAACTGAAGCTCTAGCTTGGGATGTTTATTAACAGCCTGAAGAATAGTCTCAATTCTTGAAAAGTCCGCCCTATTAGCCGTCAAGGCGCAAATTTTTATTTTTTGTTTTTTCATAAGTCGTATCTGCCATCATCTATCTGTCATTCCAGCGGACGCTGGAATCCAGTTTATTCAATTATACAGTTATAAAACCCTCAAAAACAAAAAAGAGTTTCGTAGGGCTCTGAGTTACGAAACTCCTTTCAAATGATTTTTCAGATAATTTCTAGCGAGGCGGGATGAGAAAAAATGAACGATATACGCTAGTATCTCGTAAATTTTTTATCGCCCGCCGTAGCTAAAATTAGCGAAAAAGCATTGAAACTAGAGTTTTGTAATTCAAAGCCTAAAGCGAAACTCTTAAAATAAAAATTAAACCATATTATCCGAAATATCCTCATCAACAAAAGCGATGCAATCCTCAATCCTTCCAATATGAGCGGCGGTCACAACTGCTATGGTACGAGCACCCGTATGAAAGCCGATAGACGAATTCTCCGATTTAATACCGCCATCCAAAATATCCGCGATGTGGCAAATTTCAGGATAAAAATCATCTGGCCGCTTCAAAGACAATAATTCTTGAGTGAAATTCCAAACGCCCTTATCGTCTTTCAAGCCGTAATTCAATTCAATAATCGTGCCTTTACCCGGCACGGCATACCGCGCCCATTCAACCGATGCCCGCTCACGCTGAATTCTCATAGACATTCGTGGAGGATCGGTCACAACATCCTGCACAATTCTGCCTACAAATCCGGCGTCAGTTTCAACATTTAGATAACACACGCTGTCGTAATCTACCTTACCATCATTAACCATCTGCATCGCTCCCGAAACTTTCCAAACATGCCCAAGATCCAATAAATTGGCAAAATACTGCCAAAAATGAATCGCGTGAGAATGTTCGCCGGACGCTCCGCCACCTTTCATCCAATATCCGAGGTATGAATCAGCAGGGCCGGAAAGCCACGGATGCGCGTCAAAAATACCTCTCCAATTTTCTCTAAATGCCACTTCAAGCGTTTGAACTTCGCCAAAAGCCGGATTATTGATAAACCGAGCGGCTTTTTGCGCTCCTTCTCCCAAAACATATTCATATCCCACCACCGCCTGCGCTCCCGAATACTTAAGCTCATCGCAAAAATCCATAAACTTTTCATAATGATGCGGAAAATTCAAAGGCCCGCACAAGGGCTTTTCAAGCTGTAAAACTTTAGGCGATTCTTCTTTTAAGACTGCCGTGGCCACGTCCAGCCGCACATGAGGCGGAGTGCCGATAAAAATCACGTCATATCCGCCCTTAGGAGCCGCATCAGGCGTAAAAAGTTTGATATCCGGATCCCACGCGCCATACCGCTTAGGATATGTCTCATTTTTCGTTCGCTCCAAGGCCTTAGGGTCAAGGTCAACGATCGTTACATCCCACCCATGTCTCCTGGACGCCTGCGCCAGATGGTTACCAATAGAGCCCGCGCCGAAGATCTTCACTCTCGCCATCCACCCCTCCTTTGCCCGACCTCACAAATAAAGTGAGGTTTAGGGTCTTTTAAAGGTCCTGTTATATTGAACATAAATAATAGCACGGGAGTTTCCAATATGCAATCCATTGTTCTTCTTTTCTATAATCTTACAAATTCTCCCATTTCGTTGACGATCGTCAACGAAATGGGAGAATTTTAAATATTGATTGTTTGATATTTGATAATTGATAAAAAAACGGCCGTTTGGCCGCGTTAAACTGAATTTTCATTTTTTAACTCCCAAAAAATAACAATCGACATCTATCTTTGCATCAATGTCTGTCCTAAGCAAATACAGATCATAGTTATAGAGCTTGGAATTTTCTAGTTTGTGACTGTATATATAAGGCACGAATTTAAAAATGGGCGAATAAACAACTTCGGTGCCTAAAGCCGCCAGTTTCATATATTCAGAAGAAATAAATGTCGAATAGACTAATCTAAAAAATATTAGCTCTCTCAAATTAGCGGCTCTGTACCCTTGACTATCTAAAAACTTTAGCGCATCTTCCTTTGATTGATTCACAGGATTTTTAAACATCCTAACCTGCATTTTAGCGAGAATAGCTTTATTATCAACATCCTCTTTTGCCATATCCACTACATCACGACTAACGCTTGTAAAATTAGACAACAAAAGCTCTTTGAGCGGGACGCTATAATTAACTTCTAAATCAAAATCCTTTAATAAGTATTCTTGAGTTTCGCTCCCTTTTATTATTACTAATTCAAACATACCCTTCTCTGGCTTAATTATACCAAACTTCTTCTTGCCAGATTCATACCATATCACTCCGTCTCTAGTGCCACCTGACCGTTTCCAACTAGAGCATATCGACACCTTAATAAGAGGATATTGCGAAACAAACTGCAGAATTTGCCAATCGTTAGCGCCAAAACTCTCAAATGACTCATCCCATTTAACGGTATAATCTTGTTTTTCATCAGACCACACAAGAGGCACAAGACGCACGTCGTTCCAAACGATTCTTCTTAGATCATAGGAGTCTGACCAATCTAATGTACGCCACAAACTCGGATCTACCCAATCATAATTCCCAGCGGCCACCAATTGCCCGATAGATACATTACCATCAAACTTAACTCTAAAAATCTTATTGGTAAGCTCATCTGTCTTCATGCCCGCGGTAGCATCACTTGGCATTATTGTATCATGACTCAAAACCGTGTTCTGTTTATCAGGCACTTCTGGCTTAATATAAATAAAATAATAAAGTAAACCGCATATCAGCAATATCGAAGGCACGCCCGTAATAATCGTCCATCGGACCCAACTTGGTTGATTAGACCAACCGGATGCGGCGGTATTTTGAACAGGATCAACTGGAGTAGCGCCTTCTTCAGCCAACGGATAACTTATCACATAGAGCCCCGGCTCAACCTGTTTTGTGCCTGGTATCTCTTCGCCCCACAATACCCCATCTTTTACTCTTGCTGTTTGGGCTTCTTCCCATAAAACCCTCTTCTTCTTTTCGCATTCTTCCCGAGCTAATATCCTTAAAATCTCATCTTTTTTAAGATAAAAAAGTGATGTGTCACCATTGTCTATCATTATCATTACTTTCAAACGAACCTCCGGCGGCAATTTATCTATCTCTTCATACAGCTTACTCTCGCCCACCCTACCGTCTCCTTTGTCAAAGAATAGAAATATTATAGACTAAATCAAGAGGAAAAGCAAACAATCGTAGAAAAAATTCATAAAGTAAGTTCTCGATTCGCTCTAAAACATCGCTCACTCGAACAATATTATTTTTTATTCTTCGAGCGAAGTCTTCGGAATCGAGAAGCTACATCTAATATAAAAAATCCGCCCTATCGGAGCGGAAAACTACATCTCTTCACTAGTGGCTATTCTTATCTCAAAATCCATTCCGCTTCAGCGGAATACCATCTTTTTGATATTTAATTTTTAATTTTTGATTTATTTTTCCAAGTCTTCCCAATAAACAACCGCGTTCTTCGGCAAATTTTTCTTAGCTCGCTTACCCAAAAGCTGTCTCACGTATTCCCCGTCCAAGAACTTGGCGGGTATCCCCCAGCCCGGTCTTGCGGGGCGCACATTCTTAAGCGTAATACGCTCGCCTTTCTTAATCCGGCGGTTAGTCACCACGCTATGAAAAGCCCAATGCCGCACAGGCGCTTCATCGCCCAAAACGTCCTTGTTCGGGGGCGCGTTTACCGCCGCCTCTGTCTTTCTAATGCCGTCTACCAATTCCTTCAACATATCAGGTTCCAGAGCGATCGCGTGATCCGGCCCTTCCATTTTTCTAGAAAGCGTAAAATGCTTCTCAACAATCTTAGCGCCCAATGCCACGGCCGCAAACGCCGTATAATTATCAGTCGTATGATCCGACTGCCCTACCCAAACTTCAAATTCATTCTGAAGACGAGGAATCAAACGCAAACGCACATTAGCATAATTGTTAGGCGGATACTCCGAAGTACAGTTCATCAAAACCAAATTATCTTTCGCGCCCTCATCTTCATAAACTTGAACGGTTTCACGAATCTCTTCCCACTTGCACATACCGGTTGAAACAATCACGGGCTTGCCGGTTTTAGCCGAAATTTTTGCCAAAACTCTGTGTTGCGGCAAATTAGTCAACTCTCCCGAGCCGGTCTTAAACGCCTTCACTCCCAAATCATTCAAAACCTCGGCTCCTCGCGGACAAAATGGAGTACACAAATATTCAACCCCAACTGATTCGCAATACTCCATCAATTCCTTATGTTCGGCCGAAGTGAAAGTATTTTTCAAAATATCGTCAAACAACACTCCGCCAAGCTTAATGGTCTTAGGCGCCATCTCCCATCCCGGCAAATGCAGTTGAAATTTAGCCACCTGCGCGCCCGCGACTTTTATCGCGTCAACCATTCTTTTAGCAGTTTCCATGGAGCCATTATGGCATTCCGCAATCTCGGCAATCACAACTGTCGGATGCCCCGCTCCAATCTTCACCTGTCCAATCGCAAGCTCTTTCACTACTCCCCTCCCCCGCCTTTCAAGGTTCCTCTCAATGAAACTACCGAAAAGTCCCCTCCGGTAACTAAACGTATATTAAGCTATATAATCAAAAAGATCAAGTTGCAATATGGCAACCACTCACACCCAAAAGTAGGCATTGGAAAATTGCCCAGAGATAAGACTTTTTAGAGACTAGGACTTGGGCAAGCGCCCCGGAGCGGGCTCTAAAAAGTCTTATCTCTGGGCAATTTGCTGTTATGAGCCGTGAGGGGTTACACGGAAAGAATTGGTTTTGATTAGTTATTAAGAACAAAAAGCTCCAACGTTTGTTAGAGCTAAATATTTAATTAATTTTTATTATCTTTCTTAACCAGTTTTACCACGACTTTCATATCTTTTTTCTCGCCGTTGTCGGTTCTTATAAACTCCACCTCGAAACTTACCCCAACGACAATATTTCTAACCGCCAACCTTACATCCATACCGCCTCTTATGGATCTGCCATCAACTTTAGTTATCAAATCACCTTTCTTGAAACCAACCAAATGAGCCGGAGAAGGATTGCCGTTAGCGTCAAGAATTTCATCAATCTGATTCACAACCGCCCAAATATTTTCATTGCTCCCCATAATACTCTTCTCATTGGTCAAATTAGCGAGTAATGTCAGCGATTTCAAATCTTCGATCCCAGTCTCTTCATTCAAACGTTTCACGTCTTGAAACCCGGGGTTCCCCGGCTCTCCGGTTCTCGCGAAATACTTAACCATCGCCTCAAGGCCAAACCAGTTCATAGAAACATCCCCGGTCTTCAGCCGATCAATATCAATAATATGCAACGGCACGGCAAAACCCAAACCATCAGACCCTCTAAAACCGGCGGTATTAATTCCTATCAGCTCTCCGCGAGCATTGATCAAAGGCCCTCCGGAATTACCGGGATTAATCGGAGCGGCATGCTGAATAAAATCTTCAACATAATTCATGTCCATATAGACATTAACGCCACTCACAATGCCCGAGGTAAGAGTAGGCGGCAATCCGTAAGGAAAACCAAGCGCGTAAACCGTCTCGCCGACTTGCACGTTATGAGAATTGCCCAAATTAGCCGCGCGGTATTGAGCAGGATCCGCTCCCACAGCTTGGAGCACGCCCGCGTCAACAGTCTGGTCAGCGCCTCGAAACACAGCGACGTATTTCTTCTGACGAGAATGACACACCACATAGTATGAGTAGCTCGCGATCTTAATTTTCCCGCCAAAACCGGTATTCAGCTCATCTCCGGGAACCCGGACCACGTGAGCCGCGGTTAAAATATACCCCTGACCGTCAATGAAAGAACCGCTACCGCCAAACTGTATGGCGCCACTCTCGCCAAGAGTGATTTCTCGCGAATAATTGGAAATGCGGTCTTTGTAAAGCTTGTTGCCATCGTCAATAAACAGACGACCGCCTGACAAAAGATACTCTTTAACTCTCAAATACTGTTCGTGGCTTTCATAAGCTTCAGGCGTTGAAGCGCTGCCGCCGGAGGCGGCATTGCCCAAGCCCAGAGCCGGCACAAGTGAGGTCTCAATATCAACCACACAATCTTTATAGTAATTGAATATCTTTACGCCCTCGTCTTCGGGAGCGGGATTGGTAGTTCCGTCATCTTGCGAAAAAACCGGAGCGACAAACGCCATGGCTATAACAAAAAAAACAGCGCCAAATCTCAATCTGTTCACGAGACACACCTCCGCCCATAGTCAAAGTTCTAATAAATAATATAATCTAAACCGTCCAAAAACGCAAATTCAGGTTTCCTCCCCCTTTCTGAAGGGGGAGGATCAAGGTGGGGGTTCTCAATTTTAGAGTCAACTTGAATTTTAATTTTTGATATTTGGTATTTAATATTTGATTTTTGATATTCTACCTGTACCACTCCAAAGTCTTCCTTACCCCGTCTTCTAAAGTATATTGTGGCGCGTAATCAAGTAATCGCTTCATTTTGGCAACATCCGGGAAACGATGTTTTATCTCTCCGTCTTTTCGAAACGGTTTAAATTCTATTTTAGATTTACTGCCTGTCACTCTTATAATAGTCTCTGCCAAATCTAAAATAGTGATAGGGCGTCCGGTTCCTATATTTATTGACTCTCCATTGGTCACATCAGAGAATAATGCCTTGAATGTGGCGTTCAAATTATCCTCCACAAAGACGAAATCACGGGTTTGAGTGCCATCGCCAAAAACAGTAATCGACTCTCCTTTTAATGCTTGTTTTATAAAAATTCCCGCCACAAAGCCATAAGCCGAAGCGTCTTGCCGAGGACCATACACGTTAAAAAATCTTAAAGAACAAGTTTTGAGGCCATGAGTCTGAAAATAAGACTTCATAAAATTCTCACCCACCAGTTTCACAACCGCGTATGGAAGTTTCGCGTTCAAATGTCCGTCTTCCCGCTCGGGTATTTCCACCGGCTCGCCATAAACCTCGGAAGATGACGAAAACATTACTTTTTTAACTCCATTATCTTTAGAAAACTCCAAAATATGCCTGATACCCTGAATATCTTCTAAGACTTCCAATGGCCGCTCAATGGTACGTATCACGCCCACTCTTGCCGCGTAATGAAAAACATAATCAAATTTATTATCCGCAAAAACTTTTTTCAAATCGTCAAAATTATTAGCGTCGCCTTTTATAAATTTATAATTAGGGTTCGCCTTAAGATCGGTGATATTTCTCTCGCTTCCCGTGCTCAAGTCATCAAAGCAAACAACCTGCCCGCCGTTTTTTAAAATCATAGCCGACAAATTTGACCCCACAAAACCGGCCCCACCGGTCACTAATATTTTTCTATCTTTTAATTCTTTAAATTCCATAAAATAAACAAACTTTAAATTTTTAAATATATTAATGTAAGATTGCTTCGCCGAGCCTCGCAATGACGGCTTCATTCATGCTTCATGCTTCATGCTTCATGATTCATGATTCTCAGTATATAATCCGCCACTCTTTTACCCGACAACCCGTCCATAAACTCAATCTGCTCTCGCCTCATACGCTCCCGCCCGGCAGAATGAAGATTGGGATTTCTTAAATACATATCAGTCGCTTTAATTAGTTCGGGCATATCCCATACGCGCCACACCCCACCGGAGGCCTCAACCGACTTATAATGATCATGCTTTAAAAAAACCGTCACGCTATGCTTTGGAGGAGTTTGAGGGTCGGCGTCAAAACGAATATTTATAACCGGCCGATCATAAATCGTCGCGTCAACGCTCAAAGTGGACATAGTGTTAACTACCACATCGCTATAACGCAACGTATTTAAAAGCAAGTTGATATCGTCATCCGTAAACTCCCAATCATCGGTCGGCGCTTGAGTATTCTTCACTTCAAAATGAAGCTTACATGGCCTAGTAACCGTTATAAACGGACTTTTCGGAATTTCGCTCTCCGGAATTTCTCCGTCTCCGGGCCGATATCGCACCAAAATATGCGAATCTTTTGGCAAACGCCCGTCGGCAATCGCCGCTAAAAACTCTTTCATTATAACAACGGCCGAGCCCGTATACGAATCAAAAAACGGAGTGCACAAAATCACCTTCTTTTTAGGGTCAATGCCTAATGATCTAAAAAACTCATCACGCCCCATACTTGGCTTTTGGAAAAAAATATCATATTGCGGAATACCGGTTACTATAATATTATCCGGTTTCATTCTCGCGTACCTAATGGCCAAATCTTTCATAATAGTCGTTTGAACCAATAATTTATCAGGCAAAAGCTGTATAGCGCCTTTTGAAGTCAAATTGTCCCAAGAACGAATCATGCCTACTGTCGGGTATTTCATTCTTTTGGCGGCTCGCAAAAACACACGATCGGGCGCGAAAACAATATCCGGCACAATTACCATGGATGGTTTATACTTATCAATCAAGTTAACCGCTCCCGGGTCTAATTTAACGAATTTATCCAAAAATCTTATAAACCAAATCGTAAACGGCAATTTCGCGAAAAAAATATTTAAAGCTCTTTTAAAAATAAATCTCTTGTGACTGCCATATTTCAAATATTCCCATCTTTGTTTTAAGCGAACCGAATCGGAATCCAAAACATTAAAAGCGATAGTGCTCAAAATTCTCCCAAACCGTGGCTCGGAAATAATCTCTAACGGCTCAAAAACAACATTCGGCTCTTTGTAAATGTTTTTATAAAAATCAAATTTAGACGGCGGTATAACGATTACCAGTTTAACATTTGGGTCTTTTATCAATTCCGGATACGTCCCGCTTCTAAAAAAATTTTTAGCGCGTATCCCGTTATATATTGGGAGAAGGATAGTTTTTTGAGACATTGTTTTGATAAAATTATTATTACTATAAAACCCGTTACTGCAACAAGAAGTCACGTAAGCAAATTTCTAATTTCTAATTATTCTAATTGCTCTAATCAATAACCAATTTCTAACTCGGCAGTAATCCATTGGTTATTAATTAGAAATTAGGTCAATTAGTCATTAGACATTTATCCAAAATCATCCATAAATGACCGTCACCACTATTCCCGAGAGCATAATGAGAGTCGCTAATAATTTCAATCTAATATTATCTTCCTTCAAAAATTGCCCGCTGAAAATTACCGCCCATAAAGACCACAATCGCTTAACGCTCGCGGCATACGCGGCAAGCGTAAATTGGAGCGACTGAAAAGCTAAATATCCGCCTATGGTGTGTAGCAGAACGAATACCGGAAAGTCAGTTCTCGCCTCTTTTAAAAACTTGAAATCCGATGATTTAGCATCGGCAAAAATTAAATACAAAAATAAATTACCTAGACCGATTGATCCATTCACCGCTCCGGAGAAAAATATAGCCGAAGAGGTTACCACCGCCTGCTTATCAAATGGGAAAGTTATGGCAAATGAAATCGCTCCCAAAATACCAAACAAAACTCCCGGCCTTTTGATAACGCCAAAAATATTTACGCCCTCAAAATTCGCTTCTCCATCCAATAAAAACCAAAAACCCAAAATAGTTATAAAAATACCTGCCATCCCGCCTATAGTAGGCGTCTCACTCAAAACCAAATATCCGCTTATAATCACAAGCGGCGGAGTGATGAGTCTTAAAGGTGAAATAAGCGACGCTTCCTCTCGTTTAAATGCTTTATACCACGCGAGCTGGGCAAAAATATTAAAAACAAAAGTTATAAAATACGCGCTCCAAAATCCGTCCTGAATCTCCGGCATCCCAATAACCATTGTTGCCGCCAAAAGAATTGACCCTGAAGCTAAAAAAGTGGCGCCCAAAAGCAATCTCTCATCAATGCCGCTTTTTAAAATCTTTTTGGCATAGACATCATAAACCCCCAAGAATAATGTTCCAGGAATCATTAATGCTAAAAAATATAGAGTGTTCACAAGATAATAGTTACCGAGCGAGTTAAGGAGTCGAGGCCTGCCTGCCGGTAGGCAGGGACTACCTAAATTGGTAATTGGTTATTAGTAATTGCTTTCAGCGCTTTCTCCGCTTCTTCCCAATCGCTCGGCTCGTCAATATTTACCGAATATTTAGGATCCATAACATAAGCCGCGACTTTTTCGCCATAAAAACTGGGGTTCTCTTTATCAAAAAGCAAACCGGTTTTAAAAAGATAAATACAGCTATTGTGAATGTAGGTTGTGGGCAGTAGTTGTCTTTGTTTCACCCTATTTCGCACATGATCGCCGTTATGAAATAAGGTAAGCATACCCCCCTCGTTCATATTAAGCGCCCACATGGGGTGATAATGCGAGGGCATCTCCGACACCCCCAAAACCGAATCGGCTTTTGACTTTAAAATTAAATCCGCCGCTTCTTTTATATGAATCGCCTGCCTCAAAGGCGAGGTCGGCTGAAGAATCATCACATAATCGGGCTCATAATTTTCGTGTTTCTTAAGCCACTCTACCGCGTGTTGCATCACGGGCAAATGTGGCGTTTTGTCTTCAGCTAATTCTTTAGGGCGCAAAAAAGGCACCTCGCATCCATAAGCGCTCGCAACTTCCGCTATCGCCGGATCATCGGTTGAAATAATAATCTTATCAAAAACGCCCGAACTTTTAGCGGCTCCTATTGTATAAGCTATTAACGGCTTGCCGCATAGCGGTTTGATGTTTTTGCCGGGTATCCCCTTTGACCCGCCTCGGGCCGTTATAACTCCTAAAATTTTTGAATTTTTTGATGTCATAATCATACTCTGTCATTCCTGCGAAAGCAGGAATCCAGATTAATTTCAACAACCTGGATCCTGGGTCAAGCCCAGGATGACAGCCACTTACACCTCATAAAACTTTTTCTGTATATATAACTTCGCGTTCGTTAAAATATCCACAAACTTCTTGCTGGAATCCGGTTGATGATAAATATCGGAACTTTTATATCTTTTTTTCTTCAACTGCTTTTTTATAGCCCCCTTTATAAGGGAAACGTCATACGATGCGTCTATCACATTTTCTCCTCTTAATCTTCCGGCTTGCCGCCCCCCGACATTTACAACCGGCACTCCAAAATGCGAACTTTCTTTGATGCCCGATGAAGAATTACCGATAAGACACGTCGCCTTGTTAAACAACGCCAAAAAATCTTCCGGCGACAAGTTGGTGATAAACCTGAAATTCTTTTTAGCTTTGGGGTTATTCTCTCTAAAATGCCTGATGGCTTCCGCTACCTCATTGGTTCCCGCGTCGTTGTTGGGCCAAAACCAAACCGTTGGCATGTCAAATGACGCGACGGCGTCAAATAACATATCGGCATGAAGTTTATTATTCTCCTCGGCTGTAGTCGGGTGATGCATCACCATCAAAAACGGCTTTTTGATATTTATTCTATCGCCTACCCCGTGCTTATTTAATTCGGCACTCGTTAAATCATGTTTAAGTTTTGCCGCGAATTCAACATCCAACGAGCCGATATTAAAAACATAAGCGGGGTTTTCTCCCATCTGCAAAACTCTTTTCTCTGAAGCTCTATTGGTTACAAAATGAATATGAGCGAGCTTTGTAATCGCGTGTCTGACGCTCTCGTCGATATTGCCCGTTACATCGCCCCCTTCTATATGCACAATGGTTTTATTTAAATAAGCCGCGGCCATAGCCACCGCCAACTGCTCAAACCTATCTCCGTCAACAATCACCACGTCCGGATTTAATTTATAAAGAGAGTTGGTTAACTCCAGAGCCGTCAAACACGCGGTCTTTGCCATCGCCACATGATTCCCGCCTTCGATGACATTGTAAAGTTTATCAGAGATATGAAAACCCGATGCCTCAACTTCGGCTTGAACTTTATCGCTATATTTATCCAAAAGGATTGACCCGCCAACTACCAGCTTTAAGTCAATGTCCGGATGATTGTGCAATTCTTGAAGCAAAAGTTTCCGCCTGCCATAGTAAGCGCGGGAGGTTATTGGGAAACAAACTTTTAATTTTTTTTGACTAGTCATATAAATAACTTTTTGCTATAAACTAAAAAAATAATTAGTTCCCGAGTAAGGCCGCCTCGGCCGCATCGAGGGACTACAATAATTGGTAATTGGAAATTAGTAATTAGTAATTTTAGCACCAAATATAACCCCAAAATTAAGGTTTTTGTTTCCTATTTATTAAGATATTCCAGCATATAACGAGTTATTCTCTCCCCCGATTTTCCATCTAAAATACCGCACTGCTCTTTGGCTAATTGCAAACGATTAGCTTTATCCAATTCGGCATTTTTTAAATATTTATTTATCCAATCAATCATCTCGCCTTCATTTTGTACTAATTTGATGCCTCCGGTTTTAAGTGCGTGTTGGTAATGCGCTTTTTTATAATAATGGGTCGGCGACTTGGCCATAAATTCATTCTCCCTTACTTCAAAATCGATGTTGATTACTGGTTTATTAAGCATCACGGCATCAACCGATATACTAGACGCGTAGCAAACAATCAAATCCATATAGTAAAGCGTATCGGACAGATGCGACAATTCCGTAAAATTCATGTCCCAGTCAATCGTGCGGTGCTCCGAAAATCTCGTGCCTGGATAGTCATAGATCATCCATGGACGCTTGGTAAATTCTTCCGGAGCAAAAAAATCGTTCGGAGGAAACCTGACTAAGATGGAAACATTTTCTCCAAAAACTTTTCGTTTATTCTTAGCATAAAGCAAATCAATAATATCCCAATCCGAATTGCTGAACTCACTGCCAATCGGAGCATAAACCAAGAGTTTATTATTTTCTGGCACGCCGATTTTTTTAAAAAACTTTTCACGCTTTAATTGGGGAGTGCTCGTGAAATATTGATCATATTGAGGAATGCCGCCTACAAAAACATTCTCTGATTTTAATAAATTATGCCTTATGGCATTTTCTTTGACAAAATCATTAAAAACAACTAATTTATCGGGGAGCAAACGCAAAATTGACCGCGCGGTAATTCTATCCCATGAATTTATTAACCCGACAGATTTTACTCCGCGACTTTTCGCCTCGCGCAAAAAATTAGTTTCATGTTCATCAAACAAGTTGGCCAAAAAAATTAAATTGGGTTTATACTTATCAAAATATTTCGCAAAATAATTCGCCTTAACAAATTTATAATCTAAAAATCTGGCGAACTTCACAAAAACCGGCCTGGCCATTAGCCAATTTAAAAAATCAGAAATATAATAGCGAATCGGGTTTTTATGCATTTCATACTGCATATACCGTAAAAGCTTAGAAGTGCCGGTGCGGAGTAATGTATATTTTATTCTTCCAAAAAATTTATCCCAGCCGACAATCTTCGGCAAATCAACTACCTCATAAACAATATTATCGCCATAAAATTCACGCGCATGATAGGCCGCCCTCTCGGCATTTTTAGTAAACAAAACAATTTTTAAATCCGGTTCTTTTCTTAAAGTCGCAAAAATCGGCGTTCGCAAAATATTCTTCGCCTCAATGCCCTCAAAAATTGTAATAAAAATTGTTTTCATAGAGACGTAATATAAATCTACAAATATTATGCGAATGCCGCAAATCACAAATATGTACTGGGAATTCAACTGCGAAAAATTAAATACAAAAAAATTGAATCTTATTTTGAGCCGAGTTCTAGGAGTTCCGACGAAGGCGTACCAAGACGGTACGTCGAGGAGGAACGACAACGAAATCGGTCAAAATAAGATTCAATAAATTTACACGGCCACCCCCGTTGAGTCATCAACCAGTAAATCAAACTGATGTCTCCCCCAATTCAAAAGTCGAGTCTTTCTGTCATCTCTCGCCATCTTGGCCACAGTCCTGTCAACATAATATGAATCACTCCCTACAGCCGAAGACCCCACCTCTTCAAAAATCGCTCCGGTTTCCGTGCCAAAGCCATGCAAAACCCCCCTCGGCACCCACAAGGTGTCGCCCGGATGCAAAACTTTTTTCTTCCCGTCAATTATAACCTCAAGAGTCCCCCAAAGCATTTGAAAAGTTTCGTCCTTTTTTTGATGATAATGTTCCGGATTAAACTGCCCCGGCAGTTGAATTATTAATTTTTTAGAATACAAATCACGATTAACACATTCAATCAAAACACACCCCACCTTATAAAAATTTTCCAATCCATAATGATGTGATAACTCAACTGCAAAATCGTGGCCAACAGGGATCCTCGCTTGGTTAAGCATGCCTTTGACCGCGTGAACCGTATGATAAATAACATCTCTTTTAGATGCGCCATCAGGCCTCAAAGCCGCCGCCAATGGCTCATTGGCGCCATAGTCTCTATCAGCCACTAATCCTTCTTTAAACCGTCCTGAAATTAGTTGGCCGGCTTGTAATGGCATGGCAAAAAATATATCGGATTTGGATATAGAGAAACCGGCCTTAATTTCACGCTTGGCGTAAACGCCTCGTTTTAATGAATTCAAATCTTCTAATTCTTTGCCTGAAATTTTTCTCTCCGCGCCAAAACCGCATGCTGATACGGCGTCTTTCCAAGCGGCCACCCATTTTTCAATTTGTTCCGGTGTGGATGAATAAGCGTTTAATTTAATTTTATCGGTTGGCACTCCCACATGACGCTCAAAAATCCGGGCGCCTTTGGCATACGCCAAGCCCACCGGCAAAAAATTATTCGGATCTTCGTGAGTTGAAAAACCAATCGTTATTTGAGGATAACGATTCCGCATAGTCTCTATATGATTCAAATGCAATTCATTATTAGGAGTAGGATATACCGCTACGCAATGCATCATGGCAAAATGCACGGCTCTCTTCTCAAAAAAACTGACGATTTTATCAACATCTTTAATCGGCAAACCGCCGGTTGAGATAATAACCGGTTTCCCCGTTTCAGCCACGCGTTCTAAAAGCGGCCAATCTTGCGCCGAGCAACTTCCGATTTTTATGACTTCAACCCCTAGTTTTTCAATCTTCCCAACCGACAACTCATCAAATGGGGTGCACATTGATACCAGTCCCCTCTTTTTAGTTTCAGCGACTAAAGCGGCAAATTCATCTTCAGTCAACCTCGTAGACATAAATCTCGGGATATGCTTATTGTCTTTACTGTCTTTAAAATGCGGATGAATGAAGGTGTCCAGGTCTCTGAACTGCAACTTAACGGCGCCTCTCACTCCCATCTTATCAGCCACGTCCGCTATCTCATTTATAATTCTCAACCCATGAGAAAGTGAGCCCTGATGGTTGTTGGCCATCTCAAAAATAAACAAATTATTGAAATCAAATTTTTCTCCGTAGTAAAGTTTCATATAAATATGAAACAATAATAACGCCCATTTCGTTTCTACACAAAACTGAAAAAATATAATAAGTCAAAATCTTAAAATAACAATTAATATCCTCGTCATTGCGACCTGTCCCGACCTTTGCGTCGGGAGGTACCCCGAAGCAATCTTACATTAAGATTATTTAAAATAATCATAAAAATGCAAATTTATTTTAAATCTATCAAAAAAATCCGCCCTCTCGGAGCGGAACCCTATACCCTATTCCCGAACCAACACAACTCGGCCATGTGAGCGCCATCGAGAAATAAGATTCCCCAACTGCAACTCCCAACGTTTTCCATTCCACTCTAAGAAAGGCATATACAAACGACCCTTTTGCTCCCAAAGCGTTCCCGGAAACATAAGATAATAGTCTTGCCATTCTTTTGGGATCAAACGCTGATCGCGAAGTAAGGCGCGCGCATGAGTTTCGCTTGCCATGCGATAAGAGTCATTTTCTTTAACTCGACCCCTGATATCATAACCCATGACCTCATTTTCATACTTTTCAAAAAAGTTTTTAACACCCAGCTTAACCAATCCTTCTTCTAACCAGATATCTTCTATTTCTGTGTAATTATTATAGTAATAGTAGAAAGGCCTATCACGATATCTAACCTGAGCTTCAACCACTAAGTCTTCGGGCGTTACATTAGCTTGATCAATTTTTCTATCATTTTCAACTTTTATCTCCTCTCTCTTAACTCCAAATTTTACTGTTATTTGAATGTCCTCTTCCGAAAAACCCTTATTCTTTATTTCCTCCAAAAATTTACCCCTTAACTCATTAAGCTCTTTAAATTTTCTTAACTCATCTTTATTTTGCAATCTAAAAATTGCTTCTTTTTCTGCCATTGATCTCTTTTCCAGTTCCTCTTTTTGTATAGCCCGCCAAGCCAATTCATCCGATAATCCCATGTTCTCTAAAGATTGCATTCTCCAGGCATCTATTTTTTGAAGTTGTTCCGGAGTAAATATATCTTGTGGCGTCATCTGAATTTCTCCATCGCCTATTTTCAAAGATAGAAAAATTATAGAGCATATTAAAAAATAAAGCAAAAATAAAACCCGCCCTTTTAAGGCGGGGAACTAATTCTTCTTGACAACGGCAAATCTATACATAGTTGGCCATTCTAATTTAAAAGTCGCCCAGTGGAAAATGGAGTTACTGCCAGAAATAGCTACGTAACAAGATGAAGTGGGACGACAATCCGTTCCGCCACCCCCCGATGGATTCAAAGATACTACATACAATGAGTGCGCATCACTACAGTGACCGACTAAGTACATTAACTCAAACACATTGGCCGGTCTATAACTATTTGCCTCCAAACAATCCCAAACCTCATCGCTCTTCACGTCCTTCTTAAAACCAATCAAGTCAATAATCACTTTTGACTTGCCTGAATGTTCTATTGGGGACTGACAAACTATACGCAGATCGATTTCGTTGCCTACGCCACTACAATGATTGTCTCTGGCAATGTCCCTTAGTTTCTTGTCGTAGTTTACAGCCACCTCATGACTGGAGTCTAAATTGAAAGTTAGCACTACCGCTTTACCCTCATCTACGGCATGAGCTTTCTCTACTTCTACAGTATGGCTCTTTTCTAATTCAGTAGCTTTACCTTTAACAAGCACAACAACAAGAATAAAACCGAAAAAAATAATAGCCATAATACAAAGAAATTTAAACAAAGTAACCAAAAATTCATCACCATCACTATTGCCAGGTGGCACAACATCAAGACCAAAAAACATTCTACTGGGTGGATTAACGCCCTTATAATGTTTGGCGCCACAAGCAAAAACCGAACACGCGCCGGTATATTCCCAACAATCCAAATGATGGGGAGTATTGCAATTTCCACAGTAAGCAACTTTTGTTTTTGAAAGATCAACAATTATATCACCACAGACCTGACAAACCACTTGTTGGCCACTCATCCGCTCTCCTGCTTTCAAGCTGGCAAGACAACACGGAGTATAAACTAAATAGCTAAAATAGTCAAAAAAAATCCGCCCCTCTGAAGGCGGAATCCTTAAGCTAATCTAGTACCCAAAAACCTCAAGCCCAATCCTATCGGCAATCGCGTGAGCGTCCAACCCGTGATACTTCAAAACCTCGTCGTTTCTGCCGCAAGCCGGCACATCCTCCACTCCCAAATTAACAACTTTGGGACCATTACATTCATACTTAGCAAACACCGATCCAATCTGCATTCCCAACCCAAGAGCGGTGTAGTGGTTGTCAAGAGTTATAAGCAACGGATACTTGCCCAATTCTTTTATAAGCCACTTTTCATCAATTCTGTTTAGCCACGGAAAATTATAAACCGCGACACGCAATCTATTCTCGTCAACCTCCCACATATCAGCCGCCTTAAACGCTTCATTGAGCATTACCGACCCATAAGCCAAAATGGCCGCGTCTGACCCTTCTCGCAAGCACACTCCTTGACCCACAGAAAGCTTATAATCCTCCGGCAATTTATAAGACAAAACGCTCGGGATATTCACAAAACGCAAATAAGTGCTTGTCTTATTTTCTTCTATCGCCCAACGAATAGCCAGCCGTGATTCTCTCTCACATGACGGTTCAAAGGCCACAAGACCAGGGATTGATCCGATAGCCGATATGCCTCTTACCGATTGGTGAGAATGCCCCGGTCCGGCGGGCAAAAGCCCGGCCAAAGTCCCAACATAAACAATCTTTTTCTTTTCAGTAGCGTTGTTGTAAATCTGCTCATTGGCGCGAGTCGTCAAAAAACATTCAAACGAATGGACAATCGGGATCATGCCTTTAAGAGCTAAGCCGCCGGCGGTTGATACCATGTGCTGTTCGGCAATTCCACATTCAATAAACCGCTCCGGAAATTCTTCCTTAAACTTTACAATCCCGCAATCGGACATTAAATCGGCGTCCATTACCACAATATCGTCTCGACCTCTCGCTATCTTCAAAAGCTCATCGCCATAGGCCTCAACCAGTCGCTCCGCGCCTTGAGGCGCCATGCGTTTGGGCATCGGGTTTGTGAAAAATACAACCGGCGCGACTCCACCTTCAGCCAAAAGATTATTGATTCTGGCAGTAAGTTCACCCACCGCCTTTAAGTAGTCAGAAACCGAAGGCGCTCCCGCGTGAAATTTATAAGTTTCGTCGCCACAAGCAACCCCATGCATAAACGAAACGCCTTTGCCTTTGATGGTGTCGGCTATCAAAACTTTCGGTCGATCATAAATTCCTCTAAAATAAGCGAAAACTTTTCCCAAAGCTTCAAAATCATGCCCATCGCACCGGGCAACCTCCCATCCGAAAGCTTTGAACTTTTTTTCAATATCCCCCAAGTCGCTCACTTTAGAAACCTTAGAATCGGATTGCATCTTATTATGATCCACTATCGCCACAACTGATCCGAGCTTCCAGTTAGCTACCGGCTGAAGCGATTCCCAAATCTGACCCTCTTGAAGCTCGCCGTCTCCGGTCATTACATACACGGTCCCGCCTTTATTCTTAAATTTATTTCCCAAAACCATTCCGCAGGCCTTCGCAACACCCATCCCCAAGGAGCCGGTGTTCGCTGCGATGCCGGGGGTTGACACGTCGGGGTGCCCGGGCAAGCCGTCAATTCTTCTTAGTTTATGAATCAATTCAAAATCCAACCTACCCAAACCCATAAGCACCGAATAAAGCCCCGGCGCGTCATGCCCCTTAGAAGAAAAATAAGTGTCTGAAACAATTTGCGGAGCCGGGTTATTGGGAGAGATCATCTCATACGACCACAGCCAGGTAACGATATCCATAGCGCTAAAGCTTGAGCCAATATGTCCCGAACCGGCATTCATAATCATATAAAGAGTGTTCAAACGAAACATGTCGCTCAAAATCTTGCATTTCAAAAATCTGTCGCCGACCGTGCGGCTGACTCTCCATATTTCATGCTCAGGGACGTATGAAAGCTTGGCATCGACTAATACGTCCGGTGCCAGGTCTTCTTGTGCCATCCTCTTTTCCTCTCAAAGTGCCTCTTTATATAACCTTTGCATATTATATGTGAGTTTCCGATTCGTGTCAAAAAACCCGCGCTAGCGGGTATTGAATCTTATTTTTAAATATTTCAATATTTAAATGTTTAAATATTCTAATTTTTATCGCTCACGCGATAAAAATTAGTGCGCCGTCCATCCGCCATCCACTACAATGGTAGCTCCAGTCATATAAGACGAAGCATCAGACGCGAGGAAAAGCATTGCCCCGTTATAATCATGGGCCTTAGCCATTCGCCCGAGCATAGTGCGCTTGGAATATTCTTCTACAAATTCCGGATCATGACTCGCGATCTCCACCCCGCCCGGAGCTAAAGTGTTGACTCTTATAGACGGATCACAATACCTTCCACAATACTCCGCCCACTGCGCGGTGAACTGCAACATACCGGATTTCGCCACTCCATAAGAAAATGGCTTGAAGTAAACTTTCCCGTCTTTTCTAAAACAATCGTACATCGATTGGTCAGGCGCGACCAATCCATAGGTGGAAGAAATATTTATAATGCTTCCGCCAATTTTAGCTTCTTTCATTCTCTTAACTGCTTCTTTGGTTACTATAAACGCGCCGGTCAAATGCGAATCAATCATTTTTTTAAACGATTCTACCGGATAATCTTCAAACGGACAATTATCATTGGCAGTCTCATTAGGAATTGAAGCCAGGCCGGCATTGTTCACAATTATACTCGGCGCGCCCCATTTCTTTTGAATTTCATCAAACACTACTTTCATGTCTTCTTCACAAACGATGCTCGCGGTATAACTTAAAATCGGATAACCTTCACGCACCAACTTTAAAATCAACGGGTTAGTTTTTAAAGATACGTCAATAATCGCCACTTTCGCTCCTGCTTTAGCTAGAATCTCAACATAATTCGCGCCTATATTCCCCTGCCCGCCCGTTACAACCGCCACTCTTCCATACAAGCTAAACATGCCAACCAGAAGATCTTTGTCCACCTCTGCTCTCCTTACGGGTGTCATGTGGTATATAACAATAAACTAATCAATGGAGTTTCTGATGTTTGCCAAGATGAACAGCAAATGACTAATTTCTAATTATGCTAATTAACCCGAATCATAACCAATGACTAAATCCCAATTAGACATTAACTCATTAGTCATTAATTAGAAATTAGAATAATTAGACATTAGAAATTTTAAATAAAAATCCGCCCCTCTGGGCGGAATATTTCCTCTTTTCACTAGTGGCTAGTGGCTATTTTCAGGAAAATATCTCTCATAAACAATCTTCCAATCTGAATACAAATCCAATGCTTCGGTGCCGGCTTCTCTATAGCCATTACCGGAATGGCCGAATCCACCAAACGGCATATGCGGCTCACTGCCATAGGTATGACCATTTATAGAAACTACTCCTACGCGCGCCTTTTCTTCAAATTCACGGGCTCTGTGCAAATTGGATGTATGAATTGCGGCCGTCAAACCAAATTCAGTGTCATTCACAAGCGCTATCGCCTCGTTCAAATCTTTAACTCTGTAAAGACAAGCTACCGGGCCAAACACCTCATCACGAGAAATCGGCTCACTGGGCAAAGCTCCCTCTAAAATCGTGGGGGCGAAATAATACCCACCGGGCGATCTTTCTCCATGGCTAGAAAATTTCTCATGACTGTTCACAAATGGCCCGCCGGTAAGCATTGAGGCGCTGTTTTCAACCGCAAAAAAAACTTTCTTAAAAATACTATCCAACTGCCGCTTGCTAATTACGGGACCAAAATCATCTCTGTCATCCATCCCCACGCGCAAATTGTTAACGCGCAGAACCATCGCCTCTTTAAATTTTTCATATACAGAATCAAAAACAATAATGCGAGACCCTGCCGCACATCTTTGACCGGCGTTAGAAAATGCTGAAAGCACAGCGCTATTAACCGCCTGCTCCATATCCGCGTCATCGCATACAACCAAAGCGTTCTTACCACCAAGCTCCAAACAAAGTTTAACCGGTCGCCCTGAAACTGCTTTTTGAATAGAGAGCCCTGTTGTAACCGATCCGGTAAAGCTTACCAACCGCACTCTCTTGTCAGCAACAAGCGCCGCTCCGGCCTCCGACCCTAATCCATGCACGACTGAAAAAACTCCCAACGGCCAATTCCGCTTCTTTAATTCCTCGGCTACCATTTTAGCAAAAATTGTTGCAACAAGCGGAGTGTCTTCCGATGGCTTCATCACGCAAGTGTTGCCGCACATCAAGGCCGGGAATGCTTTCCACGCAACCGCCGCGAAAGGATTATTAGCCGGAGTGATTAGCGCGCAAATACCGACCGGCGCTCTTTTAATGCGTGCCTCTCTATTGGGAATCACGCTTGTGGTAATTTTACCGTAATAACGGGTCGCCTCACCAGCAACAAAATGCCCCATCTCCACAACCGCCGCAACTTCTCCTCGGGCATCTTTTAACGACTTCCCCGCTTCAGAAGAAATCATCTTGGCAAAAAATTCGGCATCGGCCTCAATTCGCTGTGTGATAGAACGCAAAAACTTACCGCGCTCCATGGGAGAAATTATGCTCCAAACAGAAAAAGCCACTTCGGCCGCGTCAACCGCTCTTAAAACATCATCCTTACCACTCCGCGGAACCCGAAGCATCTCCTCCCCGGTTGCCGGATCATATTTAAGAAATGTCTCTCCCGAATTAGCGGCGCGAATCTTGCCATCAATGACATTCGCGACAGGTTCCATTGTCTTGCTCCTTTCAAAGTGCCTGCTCTTAAAACTTTACATAGCATACTATAGTTTCTATGTAGAGTCAAAATGCTACGGAATACTAAAAAAGACTAATATACTAAAATTAATTATTCGTATATTCATAAATAATTCGTATTCCGTAGCTTAATAAAAAATCCGCCCCCTCGGAGCGGAAATTCTATATTCTATACTTCTGACAAATTCTGATTTCAATCTTTTGCAAGCGTTAATTCTCCTACATGCCAAATACCATTTTCTCGCCAAACAATACACCTATAAACCTCATTATAAAATTCTCTTTCCCCATTAATCATTTTATTGCTTTGCACGGAAACAAATAATAACCGACGAGGACGACGATCTGCCAATGGCTCATAAACCCCATAAGCATTGCAATCTGGACACTTTATTTCCACACGCTTGCCAATTAAGTCACTTAAAATGAGGCATTCTCTCTCATATATTTCACATTCTTCTTCAAATGACTTAGGGAGACGAACCTTCTCCCAACCACCTACCGCAATTTCCCCGGTAAAACAACCATTTACGCTGTCACTACAGTCAAGCTGTACTCTATACAAAGTACCGTCCACGGTTTCACAAATGACGAATCCTCCCGCAATTTGTACCATTTTATTACTTCTCCGCGAATCTTCAAAAAACTTCATAGAACGAAGTTTAATGTCTTGCGGTGGATGAGCGGCCACTGCCTTCATAGCCGCCTTAGCAATAACTTCCTTAGAATCATAGGCATTCGCTTCCACTCCACGCGGCGTATATGAGCTGGAAGATTCCATAACTATAAAAAATGGCATTTCTTCGTCTTCGATGCTGGTAGAAATCTCATCAACACGAAAATCCTTACGAGAATCATATGGCATTTCTTCGTCTTCGATGCTGGTAGAAATCCCATCAATACGAGAATCGTTCAGACCATTTTTACAAAACAACATAACAACAATCAACGAACCAAAACACAAGCCAACCAACAGATATGCCGTCTTCGTGTTCATGCACCTCGCTCCTTGTCAACGCGCCTCTTTTTGTAACCTTCATATATTATATGCGAGTTTCCTCTTCGTGTCAAAAAACAAAAATCCCCCACCTCTTTCCTCCCCCCCTTCTTAAGGGGGAGGATTAAGGAGAGGGTTCTTCGCTAATGGCTATCATCTATTCCTCCGGCATCTTAAACGCCTCCACTCTAACCACAGGAAGACTCGCCTCTCCGGAAATAATCATATGCTCCGCGTGATTCCACTCGTCTTTATAGTCAATCACAAACCCTTCAATAGGGTCGGTTAAAAATGGGGCTAAAACCTTCCCCTCGCGAGTATTGTGTTCTTTGACAACCCTAGACCACGCGATTTCTAACGCGCTGTTTTGCACATAAACTTGAGGCAACGCTTGATACTGCCCCGCGTGCCAAGCAACTTCCAAATGGTCTTGAGGTAAAAGAGTCTTCATAAGCTCGCCTTCCATAACCCACATCTTACCCGGATGCTGTTTGCAAAGCTCCACCGCGCGAAGAGAATCAATATTATTTTTTCTTGATAATTTTAAAAAATCGCTCCAAGCTCGTTTTATAGTGTCAGCGCTCCTAAAAGGGCTGGTAGGCCGCAAAATCGCGAAAGCGTCATAATGACCGCCAATCTCTCTAAAAGCATGCGATATCCATTGAATATCAGGAGAAGTTGATGTGGCAAATTCAGCCGGCCGTAAAAATGGCGCTTCGGCTCCATAATGTTCGGCGATCTTTCTGGTAAGTTCCGAATCTGTTGAAACAATAATTCTATCAAAAACCCCGCTCTCTTTAGCTGATGCGATAGAATACGCGATTAAAGGATGTCCCGCCAACATCCTGGTATTTTTCCCGGGCACGCGCAAAGATCCCGACCTCGCCGGAATAAACGCCACAACCTTTGGCTTTTTATTTTTTACTGTTTTCTGACGAGACTTTTTAATCGACATAATAAAAAATATGCGACCCTTCACAGCTCACAACAGCAAATTGCCCAGAGATAAGTCTTTTTAGAGACTAAGACTTGGGCAAGCGCCCCGGAGCGGGCTCTAAAAAGACTTATCTCTGGGCAATTTTTCAATATCTACTTCTAAGTGTAAAGGGTTACAAAAATACTATATCACTATTATACAATAAATAAAACTCCGGCTTATACAGCCGGGGTTACATCTTGTCTTTTAAAATTCCGCGTCGCGGACATTCTGACTATTATCATTTCTTCCAAACTTTTGATCATAGGGCAATCAATGCCATATTTTCTGCCTCTCTTAATAATAGCGCCAGCTAATGCTTCAAGTTCATTGGGGCGGCCAGCCGCCACATCTTTAGCAAGCGAGCTCATCGTTTTATCAGGTAGATCGTCAATGGTCTCAATAACACGCTGGGGTCGAAATTCACAACCTTCTCTCATGGCTACGGCCGATGCCTCATAGACCGCGCCTTCCAAATAAAATCTCCAAAATGGGTCTTTTCTTACATAACCCAAATTATTTTGAGAAGCGGCCGTAGTTAACGCTATGGCGTTGAGTCTTACAAGCTTCCCCCATAAAACTTCGTTCTCACTGTTCAAAACCGAAGTATCAATTCCCACATAGGATAAAAATTGGGCGACTCTCAAAACGTTTTCACGCATAGATGCATCGTCGCTCGCCACCTCAATATGCGGCTTTATTTTTGAAGAGTGAAGCACGTAACCGGGTTCCAATTGCTGAACTTCTATCCCCCCTATCACTCCGGCAATCGCCTGGCGCCCAAATCTATTCTTCAAAATCTCCACATGATCTAAGCCATTGAGCAATGGAACAATTACGGTGTTTGAAACCAAATCCGGAGGAATTCTATCTAACGCCGAAACAAATCCGGTGGCTTTAGTGGCAATAAAGAGAAAATCAGGAGCAAATCTCAATCCGTTATCAAATTTAGGAAAAGCATTAAAACCATCTCCGAAAGATGTTACCAAATACAATCCTCGCTCCTTAAGTTTTGCTACGGATTCCTCACGCCCTACGCAAGTCGTCTGTATTGCCTTCTTCCAAGCCAATGCCGCCAAATATCCGCCAATAGCCCCCGTCCCCAAAATGGCAATCTTAGAATCTCCAAAAATATCTTTCGGCTCCATCTTTTACTCCTATCAACGTGCCTACTTGGATAACCTTACATAGTATAATAAAGTTTTTAGTATTTGACAAGACGATGGACAAATTACTAATTACCAATAACCAATTAAAATAGCCCCTGCCTACCGGCAGGCAGGCCTCGACTCCGAAGACTCCGCTCGGGGACTAAAAATTCTTTATTAGCTGAGCCGAGTCGAAGCTATACCTAAATTGAAAATTGGTAATTAAAAATTAATAATTAAAATCCGCCCTCTCGGGCGGAATATTCTTTATTCTTTATTCACTATTCAACATTCTATATTCTATCTATACTTTCGGCCACGGATGTTTTTTCAAAACTTCTTCGTTAATATCCATGCCCCACCCAGGACGATCTGAAACAAGCATATGTCCATCCTTAATCTCTGGCGCATGGTTAACCAACTCATCTCTCCAAGGCACGTCATCCACGTCATATTCCAAAATCTTTACATTAGGAACCGTAGCGCAAAATTGAAGAGCAATCGCCGTAGCCAAATGGCTGTAATAGTTATGCGGCGCCACGTTCATTTCATAAATTTCAGCCATACCGGCAATCTTTTTAGACTGCGCGAATCCATTCCATATCACATCAATGCTCGCAAAATCCATGGCATGAAGTTCAAAAAACGGTTTGAAACTTCTCGCTCCATAAAGATTTTCACCGGAACAAATGGGTGTTGCTAAAGCTTCTTTAATCTCCAGCAATGCTTGGGGATCATAAGTGTCAATCTCCAACCACATTAAGCCAAACTCTTCCAATAAATCACCGAGCCGCAAATAGCCATCGGTTTTGAAATTAAAATTCAAATCCAAAATCAATTCTAGCTGACCCATTGACCCCTCATTAAAAGCTTCGAGGGTCTCGTGTATAGATTTCTCGACAGATGAATCAAAATTCAACTCCGGTCCGCCATGGCTTTTAGCAAAACCCGGCATATAAACATAGGGCTCAGAGAGGTCGTCTTGAGGCAAAACCAAAATATTAGTCTTCAAGGCTCGAAACCCGCGCCTTGCGACTTCCGCTCCCAAATCAACCACGTCATTGATGGTTTTTATTGGCTTAACATTCGCATGACGCGCGGCTCTAACGCGGGTTGTGCCGCAATGCGACCAATAAAGCAAAACTTTATCCCGAATCGGACCGCCAAAAAGACTATAGACCGGCACTCCCAAAGCTTTGGCTTTAATATCGAGCAACGCGTTCTCTATTCCGCCGATAGCCTTAGCAATAATACCTCCCGGGCTCTGACGAGTTCGGGAATACATCTCCCAATAAAGCTTCTCGGTGGGCATCGGATCCTTCCCAATTAGAATCTCCGACAAGTCAGCCACAACCCCCATCAAACCCCTAGGCGACCCGCCCGAATCAGTGCACTCGCTCCAGCCAACCAAACCTTCATCGGTTGTAATCTTCAAAAATATCCACGGCCGCCACCCGGCATCACAGATGAATGTTTCCACCTTTGCGATTTTCACGGGCACTACTCCTTTTTAATGTGCCACTGATAACTTTACATAATATACTATAGTTTCTGATGTTTGCCAAGATGAACAAAAAGTTAATTCAAAAGTCAAAATTCAAAACGCAAAACTGCAACTTAAAACTCAAAATTTAAAGAATTAAAAGTTTTTAATTTTTGATTTGTAATTTTGATTTTTGCATTTTGATTTTTTAATTTACCAAATTAAAATCCGCCCCTCTCGGAGCGGAACCCTATACCCTGAACCCTAATCTTATTCCAACATCTCATACGCAATCAATGCATCTGTCGCAATATCCACCTTAGCCACCTTACCGACTACAGTATGAATCAGTGTGGGCTTTATGCCACTCCCCGGGCTCTTAGCTGTAAGCATGGAAGCATCAATAACAGTCCCTTTTGGAATATTCTCCAAGGCCACAATGCTCTTGCTGTGTTTCTTTCTGGTTTGAAGCTCGGCATCATGAACATAAATCTTATCATCCCAAACAGCAGCCTCGATAATCCGTATCCATCTGACCATCTCGGCGAACTCAATCGGATCAAGACTTACAGTTGTATGATCGGGCCCCGGCAAAGATTTATCCAAAGTAAAGTGACGCTCGACAGCTACCGCGCCTAAGGCAACCGCCGCGACACTCGGAATAAAACCACCCACCTCATGCCCTGAATATCCAATATTTAACGGGTACCTCTTTTGAAGCGTTGTAATGGCGCCAAGGTTTAATTCTTTATATGGCGTGGGATAAATAGAGACGCAATGCAGAACAATCAAATCGCTGTTATAACGCAAGATGCTTCTCACCGCTTCATCACGCTCTTCAGCTTCTGACATTCCGGTAGAAAGAATTACCGGCAAACCTTGCTTAGCGACGCACTCCAAAAGGCCTTCTGTATTTACGTCAAATGAAGAAATCTTAAAGGCGTCCATCCCGACTTGAGTTAAAATCTCGACGCTATTCAAATCAAAAGGCGTAGCGAAAAAAGCCATATTCAATGAATGGGCTAACCCCTTGAGCTCTATAAGCTGATCTTTTGATAGCTCTAACTTATCTCTGTATTCGCCATATGTCTTTCCAAATATCGCGGTTCTGGGAGAGGTCTCCGGCGTGTTGGGGGCATCTCTCATCGCCTTGGTGAAGACTTTAGAAATATCACGTTTCTGGAATTTTACCGCATCCGCTCCCGCCCTCGCGGCCGCGATGACAGTGGCCTTCGCGAGCTCCATATCGCCGTTATGGTTATTACCGATCTCGGCAATCACAAAAGCCGCTTTTTTGGGGCCAATAACTCGATTCCAAATTTTTATATGCGGAGAAATTAAGAATCTCTCGCTCATCTTGCCCTCTCTCGTGTCAAAGTCCTTAAATCATATAACGCCAAGTGCCTTAGACGAGTTACATTGACAAAGCTATCGCAACGAGGCAATTCATTTGGTAATTGCCCGCCCGCAACGCCTGAGCCAAGCTCATGCTTGCGATGGCGGGCGGGGTAATTGGTAATTGGTAACTTCTCTTAATACTTTCCCTTTCAGTTTCCAAAACCTCTTAAACCAAGGCCAAAAAATAAAAACTTTGCGCGTAAAAAAAATATTCGGCGAACTCAAAAGCCAATAAAGCATTATAAAAACATGTCTAGTAAAAGGCCTCTTCTCATTAAGATATTTCCCCAAATAATGACGATCTTTAAGGGGTAACGGATTTCTATATTTAATATGTAAAACCTCCTTGACTGAATAAAATCTGGTAGAAAGCGCCCATTCGCTCATCATTATCAAAGTATCTTCCCAGCACTTGGGTTTAAATCGTGAAAAAAGTTTTAATAAAAGCTCTCGCCGCAAAAGCCCGTATTCAAAAATAGGATTGCCCGCGCCTTGGGATATAATTTCATAAAGCTCATAATAACTTTTACCGGTAAAATCATGATTCCCCAAAGGAGTGTCTTGGGCTTCACCTGACCCTTCGCGGAAAACCTTAAAATGGCTCATCGCGACTCCGTATTCGGGATTATTGTCTAAAGCTCGTGCCATCTTCTCTATAAATTCCGGATGCCAAAAATCATCCTGCGCCGCCCACATGAAATATTCGCCCTTGGCTTGTTTTAAAACAAAATCAAAATTACCGACAAATCCCAAATTTTTTTCTTGTCCGATCAACCGAATACGCCTGTCCCCTCGGGCATACTCCTCGCAAATAGAAAAAGTTTTATCACTCGAGCCGTCATCGGAAATTATCAGCTCAAAATTTTTATAAGTTTGAGAAAGAAGCGATTCTAACGCTCGCCTTATCCATTGTTCTCCATTGTAAACCGGCATACCAATACTCACAAATTTATAATCCATAAATTTGTTCCATATTTAAATATTTAAATTTGCTTGCCTAAGGCAAGTTGGCGATTATGTGTCTATAACTCTTCGCCTTTGGTTTTTTAATCAAGCTCACCATCTTTCTCTTCAACGCGAAAATAGCTTTATACAACTTACCCTTAGGGGTAGGTAATTCATTATATTGTAAATCCAAAACATGAATGGGCTCGATTCCATAATATTTAGCAAGAATAGAGCTAACGGTCGAAAGCTCGCTGTTATGAAGCGATCGATCGCGATTCAAACTGTAAATATTCGGCACTCCCCACCCGCGCGCTTTTTTAACATAATTTTCAACCTGCTCGGTCGTCATCTCCTGAAAAGACGCCATATTGATAAGTAGATTAGGATGAGTAAACTCTAAATCATCCCACGAATAGTGCGGAGCGAATATAAAGTCATAATTTTTAACATTCTGAATTTTCGCCGATTCACGCCTGCCATCCAAAATTAAACATTTAGCTTCCGGAAAAAGAGTTTTCAAATAAGTGGCCGAAAAAAGCAAGGTTGAAGGGAAATCCACTATCACATAGGTCGTATTAGGGAATAGTTTTTTAAACTGATAAGGCAAACCTCCCCAACCGGCGCCAATTTCTAAAACCACTTTTCTGTCCTTTGAATTTCTAAATTGGTCCAAAACTCCGGCCTTATCCATCGCGATCATCCCTTCATAAAATTTTAAAGTATCAATGTTAAATAACTTTCCATCAACTTTATATCCAAACCCGCCTAAATCCGGCGCCTCACCCATAATTAAATTATTTTTATCCAATGCTTTCAGCATGGCGATTTTCTCCTTAAACGGAACAATTCTATGAGTGTGATGCTCGCGATAGTCGTAATCTCTTATGCCGGTCAGGTGATAAGCGTGATGCCGAAGCTTGGAAACAATTAAAGGCGAAGCATCCAACATATACAAAAACCCGGCCAGCTCTTGGCTCCAATACGAACTAGCGCCACTCTCCCATTCTCTTGTTCTCCCGTTCTCTTGTTCTCTTGTTCTCTTATTTTCTTCGTCCATCATCTTAAAAACTCCCTCACGCGCTTCTTGATAGTTTTTGTAGGTCAAACTATTTTTTTCTGAATCTAATAATTTTTGAAATTCTTGTTTGTTCATAATTTAGAGTCGAAGCATAACTATATTCTTATAACCATTCCCATGCCCCAAAAGTCCCAAATAAAATCCTCTCTTCGCATTATGAGAGTCCGATGTCCCAAATATTAAAGAATTTCGCATTGCGGACATCGGACTTCCCAATATTGATTTATACTATACAAAATAAATCCCCCGCGACAATTGAGCTGTCGCGGGGGAAATACTAAGAGCAAAGATTCCAAGTGCCAGCATCAAGAATCTAAGCCCTAATGACTAAATTATTCACTCGTGAGAACAGCCGAAGGATCGTCAGCACCCCAAACAAGAACAAGCAAATCGTAGCTCCAGCGCCACTCGCCAACGTTCCAAAGCAGACAACGAACATAAAGACTATCGGAAGAGTCGCGGTAAATAGTCCCCCAAAAGAAAATATATCTAGTCTTTCCATTCTCACCTACCTTCCAATTTTTGGGAATAAGTCTAGGATTTTTAAGAAGAAAGTCTAATAAGTTAGCGTTTAAAACTTTCTGCTTCTCTAATTCTTTTCTTAAGTTATGGCCTCGAATAGTTTTGTCGTTTCTTTGGTTATCTGATAGATAAAGCTTGATTTTCTTTGGATCCCATTTAAATTGACCATGTTTTTGATGGGATTCTAGTTTTAATCCGTTTGGGATAAAAGGATCGGAGTCCAAATCTATTATGGGGATAGATGTGTTTTGGTCTTTGCGATCGTTATTATTATCTTTGTCATTCTGGACGGAGCGAAGAATCTTATCTTTAAATTTCAAATTAAACTCTACCTCAAAATCTTCTTGGGTAAATCCCCGTTCTTTGGCTAGTTGACTGATAAGTTCGTTGGTCTTTCTTATCACGTCTTCTTTGAAATAATTAGCTTCCTTAATTCTTAATTCCTTATTTTTAGTTTCTGTATCTTTATTCTTTTCTCTGACAAATTCTCTAATAATATCGTTATTGCTTATACCCATGTATTCAATGAGCAATTTTGGGTTTTCATCTAATATCTGACTAAGCCATTGTTTTACTTCATCGGGGAGGTTGTTGAAGAGGTCAGGAAGAGTTTGAGCTGGATAAATCATTGATCCTCCTTGGTTTTATGGAGTTTTTAAAGGACGGGTAGAGTATAACATGCGCTCCAATAAAAGGCAAGCTATCAATTTCCGAGTCTGGTGAATAATATATAAAATCGTCATTGCGAGGCGAAGCACAAGCAATCTTACCTTACTATACTTAAAAATATTAATTTAGTATTTATAAAATTCAATATTTGGGAAGTCCCACTTCCAAATGCGGGGATAATATGGGGAAGTGGGACTTCCGAAGATTGCCGCATCGGAAGACCTCCTCGCAATAACGATATCGTAATTTTTGATATTTAATTTTTAATTTTTGATATTTGGCTCTCTATCTCCATCGCGACCGCCTCCCCTGCCGAAATATTCAAACCTCTCGGGCGCACGAAATCTCTAACAAAGCTTTTTCGCTTTTCAATACGCGCGTCATGTCCATCCAATAACTTACTCAAAACATTAACAAACTCCGGTGCTCCCTTGGCCATCTCTAAAACATCGCCGTCCACCAATTGCCTAAAATGCTGGGCCTCTGATTGTGTTTTTTGATATTTCTCCGTCACAACGGCTATAACCGGCCGCCCAACAATAATCGCGTCAATCATAGCGCTGGTATTTACTCCCGCGGTCGCAAGTGAATGGTTCAAAGTATCAGAAAAAAATTGTAAGGCCGATTCTGTATTCGGCAAAGTCCCTTTTTTGGGTAATATAAAAATCCCCAGCTCATTGGCAATAGAGTCATAAATTTCATAATTAGCCGGATGAGGTCGCACGATAATCTGGGTATTTCTCAATCGCTCATCGCTTGAAGCATTTAATCCTTTCCTTAAATCAGCAATGAGCCACGTTTCGTCTTTCGCAATATTATTAGAAGACCCAAGATAAGTAACAATAGGATGTCTGGCGTCCAAACCATTCTGCGCGCAAAACTCTTCCCTACTATTTTTCGGCTTTAAATAGTTGAACCATTCATCAAAAACCGGCGCACCGATAATTTTAATAGTTTTTGAGTCAATGTGATGATGTTCAATTGCTTCATTAAAATGAGCTTTATTCCAGGCAAACAACATTTGGGGATGTACCGTAAACAAGCCCTTAGTAGTTAGATTATCCCATGTCATAACGGGAATTGCGTTAGGGATATTAAGAGCCTTAGCGGCTTTTAAATATTCAGTGTCAGACGACAAAAATCTTCTGTTAACCGGCGAGGCAAGCACAAAGTCGGGATTAATATTTTTAATATCTTCAATGATTTTTTTATCAGCCGGAACCGTTCGCTCAATCATATTCAAAACAAAACCAAAAAATCGGCTTTTTATTATAAATCTCCCAAAAAAATTGTTAAACATTTTCTGCCACAGTTGCGGCAAAAATTTTCTATATCTATCACGATAATATTCAGATTGATGTTTAACCATTATATAACGCCGGTTGCTAGCCAAAACTCTTTCTAAAAATAGAGTGCCTACCCATCTATCCTCTCTTCCAATAGCCTCTCTGTATTCAAAATTTGGGTACTTCGCCTTAAATGCTTCGAGCAAAGGCACGGCTTTAGGCAAAATTCTGTGGAATAAAGAAATGACTTTAAAACCACGCTCTATAAGCGCCTTATGAATTGATGCAAAATAATTGAAATGCGTTGCCGAACGCATGACGAAGAGGATTTTTTTCTCGTTACAGTTACTATTCATAACAAAATAATATGCTGGGATTAAATAAACTTATATTTTAAATTTCTAATATCTAATTATTCTAATTACTCTAATTAATGACCAATTACTAATTCCTAAATATAAAATAATTTAAGTCATTAGGCATTAATTCATTAGTTATTGATTAGAAATCAGAATAATTAGTCATTAAGAATTGCTTTTCTATTTATAGAAAAGCTTAATATTCCCCTCATATTGTATCTCAATCGGCGATTCACTATAACTCGTAAATCTCTTTTGCAAAGATTCCACAATAGCCGACTGCATAATAAAATGCTTATTTCTAAACTCATCTTTCAAGACCTCGCCTCTTAAGGCCTTCTTAAGCCTATATCTATTAAAACTGGACAAAATAGCAAAATGTATCTTTTCTAAAAAATTGTCACCCCAATAACTTGATTGTCCGCCCACGTCAAATCGCCTATACCACCACAGACGTCTCAAACTAAAATTATAGTATTCCCCTAATCCTAAACACTTTTTAAACTTTTCCAAAACAGCGGGAAATTTATTTTCCGCTCCGCTGTTTTTAGTAAGACGCCCGCCCAATTTTCGAGCAACTACATAAAGAGCTTGATTATTGGTCATTGAGTGATCCAGTAAGTCATAATTATGCCGCAGTAAGATATTTTTTAATGTCTGCGCCCTAAAAGCATGAAGATGGGGGAGAAATCCCAATGTCACCATAGACGGCTCTCCTAAGCCATTAGGCAAAGAAATTATCAAAAAATCTCCTTCTTTTTGAAGGTCGGCGGCGGCGGCAATAATTTCTCGCGGATTATAAGTATGCTCCAAAACATGATGAGAAAAAATCAAACCATAAGGAGCGTGTCTTTTTAATTCGGCTTGCATGACCGAATCTTCAAATGGGCCCACCAAAACTTTCAAATCATAAGCTTTCTCTGCCACAACAGCTCTGTGCCTTGAAGTCTCGACTCCCAAAAGATTTTTAAAGTTTTGGTGGGCCCATTTGA
>Ga0209515_10001124_pt1 | contig 46209 bp, 46 predicted proteins | sample Subgroupgradi54m_FD_187454 | JGI IMG/M metagenome (GOLD analysis project Ga0209515, IMG submission 187454) | Subsurface groundwater microbial communities from S. Glens Falls, New York, USA - GMW60B uncontaminated upgradient, 5.4 m (SPAdes)... ... | reverse complement strand
ATGAAGCGCGTACACTATGCGTTTCACAACAAAAAAACTCCAATTCAATTTATGCTATCCTTACCATTATCCACATTATCAACGGAGTGCAAACGAGGGTGGCCTCATACAATCTATTGACAAGCAAGTAGGTATGAGATATGATATATGCGGATAACTGACAGGAGGGCTTGAGATTGAAAAAGAAAGAATTCGAAGACAAGATGCGTTCTTTTGAGGTCTTTCATGGCCTGAAAGCTTATCCTAATTGCTGGACAATCCTTCGGCTGGACGGACGCTCTTTTTCTAGACTAACTGAAGCGCGGTTTGAAAAGCCGTTTGATACCAAATTCTATGAGCTCATGCTCCAAACAACAGAGAGGGTTTTAGATGAAACTCGCGGCATCTATGCTTATACCGAGAGCGACGAGATTTCTATCCTCTTTCCTAAAGACTACAGTTTTTTCGACAGAGAAGTTGAAAAGTTGGTGTCTATCTCTGCTTCCATCGCCTCCGTCAATTTTTCTTTGGCGTTTGGCGAGCCGGCGATTTTTGACAGTCGATTACTGACGATTCCTCAAGACGCCGACGTCGCCGACTATTTCAGCTGGAGGCAAAAAGATTCGGCCAGGAATTGCTTAAACGGCTGGGCCTATTGGTTGCTTCGTAAAGAGGGCAAAAGCAGTCACGCCGCCACTAAAATTATTGATAAACAAGGAAACGAGTTTAAAAACGAACTTCTTTTCCAAAGAGGGATTAATTTCAATAATCTCCCCTTGTGGCAGAGAAGGGGGGTTGATGTTTGCTATGAAACGTATGAAAAAACCGGTTTCAATCCGAAGACCGGGCAATCAGTTCAGGCCATTCGCAAGCGGAAGAAGATTAACTCCGAACTCCCAATGAAAGATGAGTATCATAAGTATATTATTGAGCTTCTGAAAGCCAATACTCCAGAGTAACGCCCGTTGGGCGTTTTTTATTTTGCCATGAAGTCTGATTGGGCTTTGAAGATAAGCCGCAATAGCAAAGGCGGTTTTTTTTATCCCAATTCATGAGAAGATCATCTTCCAATACATTGGAAGATGATCTTCCCATGAATGCCATTACCTTGTCGCATTTTCCATTTCACATTATACTTTTCAGTATGAAACCCATTATCTATACACCCAAAGAAACCGAAGAGAGATTTGAAGAAAAGGAGCACAAACTCCGCATTTACGAGGTTAAAGACATAAATAGTCTGAAAGTAGACAGTGCCAAATACCAGGCATCAATTTCCAAAGTTCTTAGAAAAGTCAGGGGTAAAAAAATGATGCGCTTTGGCGGGGTTGATTTTTATAGCGTCAAAGGCCCGCTCGTGAGAGATTTAATAGACGACGACTTCGTGATGGGTGGTCATGCTTTTCGCTACTTATATATTCCGTTAAATGAAATTTGGATAGATGACTCCGGCCAAAAGGGCGATTGGCCGGTCATCTGGCATGAATATATTGAGCGTCAGTTAATGTCCGAGGGCATGAATTATAGCGACGCGCACGATACCGCCTCGCGTCTTGAAATTACCTTGCGGAAAGGCGAAGAGTTTGTCTTGCCGGTCCGTCACTTTGAGCAAGAAAAGTCATATTCCTGCGGAGCCACAGCCTTGCGTATTGTCGCGCAATTTTTCGGGGATAGATACAGCGAAGAAGATTTGGTCAAACTCTGCCACACAACCGAATCGAACGGCACCGATGCTAAAGATATTGCTTCTGTCGCCAAATCTTTGGGCTACAAAGTAATCTGGAAAGAGGGCTGGAGCGTTGGTCATGTTATAGACCATCTCAAAAAGGGCATCCCCATGATTGTTAATTACCAGCAAACTCATGAGCGTGGCGAAGGCCATTACTCGGTAATTATCGGCTATACCAAAAATAAAGAATTTATTTTCTCCGATCCGGCGGGAAGCACGAGCTTCACTAAAATGAAAATTAAAGATTTTATGGCTCATTGGTATGAGTTGGATGACAATACCAAAAAAGAGGGAATAGTAATTTATAAATAAAAACCCCCTCCTCTTTCCTCCCCCCTTCCAAGAAGGGGGGGGATTAAGGCGGGGGATATCTGGCAACTCATCTGTCATTTTCATCGTTAACTTACATTTTGTTCTTCCCGCGCCATTTTGTTAAGCGCCGACAAAGTCTTTATCATCTCGGGGAAATCGGTCAAAAACACCATAAAGCTCCAAAGACTCGCTTTAGCGGTGCGTCCCGTTAGTCGCAGTCGATTGCTGTCTTTTCTCCACACAAACCCGTTACCGGTTACAGATGACGGCACATGCGGCAAGAAACACTTCACATAAACTTGCCCGTCTATCACACTCTCTTCTTGGCTTAAGATAACTATGATTCCACCCTCCTTTTCTTCATTGATAAATATAATTGCCTCCGGCCCTTCAGCTGTGAATGCCACTTTCTTTAAAGCCGAGCTAATGCTTTGAACTATGAATCCTAACCCTCCCGTAGCTACAATCAGAAGCAAAAAGTTCAAAAATATATCAAGCCAGTAGATTCCGGTGAAATTAATTTTTAGTCCGATTATAGTTTCAAAAATGGATCCGCCGATTTTACCAATCACCACCGCGGCAATTAGCCCCAAAATTCCGCTTGTAAAATAGCTCCAGGCCTTTTTGGCCCAGCTATTGTCTTTTCCGCCCATATCCCAAACCCTCGAAGAGCTAACATATAGCATATATGAAAATCGCCAAAAATTGAAGTATCCGGGTTATTGTATTAGATTGAAGACATGGAGTGTAGAACATAGAACATAGAACATAGCCTTCTGCTCCATGCTCCTAGTTCCATGTTCTACATGCCCCATGCTTCATGATCCAAGTTCCATGATTCAGGATTTATGCAAGACAACGTCTCTGAAATAAAATCTAAACTAACCATTGACGAAGTAATAAGGGGCTACATCCCGCTTCTTCCGGCCGGCAAAAACCTTAAAGCCAACTGTCCGTTTCATAAAGAAAAGTCGCCGTCATTCATGGTCTCGCCTGATAGGCAATCGTGGCATTGTTTTGGTTGTGGCGAGGGCGGTGATATGTTTGCTTTTGTAATGAAATATGAAAATATTGAATTTGTTGAATCACTTAAAATTTTGGCCGAAAAAGCCGGCATCCAGCTTCAATATTCCGCGGGCGCGGGCGACGCCAATAAAAATATCTATGACGCCGTGGCGCTGGCCAAAGATTTTTTCGTTGATAATTTATGGAAAGTCCAGTCGGCGCATAGAACTATCGCTATCAATTATTTAAAAGAACGCGGATTGGCGGAAGCGACCATTCGAGAGTTTGAAATTGGACTCGCTCCAACTTCGAGCGATTCCTTGATGCGCCACCTAATTGCCAAGAAAAAATCCATTCAGGATATTGAAAAGGCCGGATTGGTATTCAAAAGTGAGCGAGGCACCTATTGGGATAGATTCCGCTCGCGCCTCATGTTCCCTCTTTATAATAATCAAGGCAAAGTTGTGGGTTTCACCGGCCGGGTTTCGCCTAACGTGGTTGGAGAGTCGGGGTATGACGCAGCTAAATATGTGAACAGCCCGGAGACCCCGATTTTTAATAAATCCAAAGTTTTATACGGCTTTCATAAATCCAAGAGCTCAATAAGAGATTCCAAAACAGCCATTATAGTCGAGGGGCAGATGGATTTTTTGATGATGTGGCAAGACGGCATCAAAAATGTAATCGCTTCATCCGGCACCGCCTTAACTCATGAGCATTTAGAAACCCTCCGCAAAATTTCTGATAATTTAATATTGAGCTTTGATTCTGACGAGGCCGGCCTCTTGGCCGCCGAGCGGAGCATTGACTTGGCTAACTCCCTAGACTTTAATGTGAAGGTTTTGGAAATCAAAGATTATAAAGATCCGGCTGACGCGGTTCTTGCTAGTCCCGGTACTATGGCCGAGCTTGTGTCGCTTGCCCTGCCGGCCATGCGTCATTACTTTAATAGATATTTGAAATCTGGCACAGACATCTCGGTTAAAAAGAAAAATATCCGAATAGTTCTTGGCAAAATAAGAAATATCAGCAGTTCTATTGAGAGATCTCATTTTTTGCGCGAGCTCTCTCTTGAAACTAATATCCCCGAGACTGCCTTAATGGAAGAGATGCAGTCGATAAAAAGTGATCATGCTCCGGTTTTTCGGGCTGTCTCTGGTCCCTCGCCCATTCCTCAAAAAGCCAAGCAGTTGCGTAAGGATGCCATTTCTGAAAATATTTTAAGTATTTTAGTGAAAGACTCATCGTTTCGTCCCGATATAGAATTATGTAAAGAATTTTTTAGTCCGCGTTATAAGCTTATTTTTGAAAGTTTTGACGTCGGTGGGTTTTCTAATATAAGCGATGATATTCGCGAATCAGTTGACTTGATATCCTTGAGGTCCGGTCTTGATGATCCCGGAGGAGAAAAAGAGGTGAAAGTTAACCTCAAGAGACTTCTAAAAGAGTTAAAAAGTGAATCATTGAAATCCAGATTATTAGAAATCAAGCTTGATATCGGTAAGTTTGAAAGAGAGGGAGATGAAGATGGTCTTAAAAAGGCGCTTAAAGAATTTGACTCTATGTCAAAAGACCTGCATAATGTATAGAAAGAAGAATCTCTCCGTAACCTATGAAAAAAATCAAGAAAAAATTCGCCAATAAAAAAGTCAGCAAATCCTCTAAAAAAATAAAAAGACCCGCCCCAAAAGCGGTGTCTAAAAAAGCCGTCAAAACGGAAGCAATCAAAGTAAAGTCGGTAAGTAAGGCCGAAAAGCATAAGCACGATTTGAGCCATCTTAAAGATTTAGTTGAGAGAGGCCGGAGCAAAGGTTTCGTAACCGATACCGAGATTTTGCATTTCTTTCCTCACGTTGAAGATGATGTTAAGTTTTTGGAAGAAATTTATTCCGAGCTTGATAAGAAAGGTATTAAGGTTATAGAAACCAACCAATTAATTGAAACACCCAAAGAAGAGGTAAGTGTTAAAGAATTGGAAGAAGCCACTCAATTTGAGGGCGAATTGCCTGATTCGGTGCAGATGTATTTGAAAGAAATAGGACGCACCCAACTTTTGACGACTGAAGACGAGCGTGAATTGGCCAAGAGAGTGGAGAAAGGCGATGAAGACGCGAGAAGGCGTTTCATTCAAGCTAATTTGCGTCTTGTGGTTTCTATTGCCAAAAGGTATGTCAACCGGTCTCCTAATTTGAGCATCTTAGATCTTATTCAAGAGGGGAATATTGGATTGGCCCGCGCTGTTACCAAATTTGATTACAGGAGGGGCTTTAAATTTTCAACATATGCTACTTGGTGGATTAGGCAGGCGATCACCCGCGCCCTAGCCGATCAATCCCGCACTATTCGTATTCCGGTGCATATGGTTGAGGTTATTTCTAAATATACCCAAGCCAAAAGAAGGCTTCTTCAAGAATTAGGCCGCGATCCTTTGGCCGAAGAAATTGCCATTGAAATGAATATGCCGATTGATAAAATTCGCCATATTCAAAAAATTTCTCAAGAAGTGATTTCTTTGGAATCCCCGGTGGGAGACGAAGACGAAGACTCCACCCTTTCGGAGTTTATTCCCGACGAGCGCAACCTTACCCCCTCTCAAATTGCTTCGCAGGCTCTGCTTCATGAAAAAATAAAAGAAATTTTAATTGACTTAAGCCCCAGGGAGCAGGAGATTCTTAAAATGCGTTTTGGGTTGGAAGATGGAATTACCCATACCTTAGAAGAAGTCGGCAAAGAATTCGGCGTAACTCGCGAGCGCATCCGTCAAATCGAAGCCAAGGCCTTAGGCCGCATTAAAGCCCACGAAAAATCTCATACTTTAGAGGGGTATTAGAATAGCCACTAGCCACGAGCAATTAGGAATTGATAATTTGATAATTTTTGTTACGAGGGGTGTCTAGTTAAATCTCTAATATCTAATTATTCTAATTTCTAATTAATGTCCAATGACCGAATGCCTAATTTGTACCAAGCTCTTTATCCACCCCCTTAAAGGAGGTGCCCGAATCTTTGAGGGCGGAGGATTTTTAGCCGGAGGACTTACTTTTTAGAACCCGCGCCTCTGGCGGGAGTTTTCACATGCTGTTGACAAAAAATCATATTTTCTATATACTAAAACCAGTTTCCCGGAGCGGAAGAAGGAGGGGGTAAATGATTGTCATAGCTCCTCATAATAGCACTTACAAACTTCACTCTATTGAGTGGCTCGTTGAAAATGAAAAGTTATTAGACGAGAAAAAGGTGCTTAACTTTTTGGCTAATAAAAGGTACTTACCCGACACTCTCTGCCCCTACCTTCTCCATGGTGTCCAGTTTTTTTCGATTTCAATTAATTTAGAAATTGTTATAGTAGTGGATTTTGTTTCAACGAATGGAGGTATGAGCTATGACATTATTTTGACCGGTGAGCACGTTACTAGAGATCTCCTTGATGTTCTCGGGGACAGTTTCAGAATCCGGATCGATTCCACGATAAATGAAGCTAGATTGAAGATAAAAGAGGCCGAATCGGATATTCAAAAAGCGGAAAAAATCAAACAGGCATTTGAAGCCCGTTTTAACAAAACCCTCACCAAATCTGATCCCCCGGAGCCGATAGTCCTAAAAAAGAAGGAGGGGGGCAAGTGATATTCTATGACCAACAGGGTATAGTGCGGGTGTTGTCTGATAGCGATTGGATTTTTAATGACACCCTTTCGGAAAATGATAAAAAACAGCTTAATATCGCGATTAGAAAATTAAAACCAAATGACGTCATTGATTTTAATTCAATTGACGTCACCTGTTTTAATAAAATTTATATTTCTGACACCGGAGAGATCTTAATATCTGGTTATGGTGGTTCTGGGTCGGTGAACCTCGCTTTTTCGGGCAACTATGCTAAGTTAATACTTGCAGATATTCGGCATTTTATCCAAGAACGTATTGATTTTCGGAAAAAAGAGGCAGAAAGGTGCATAGATAATGTCAAAGCGCTTCAAGAAACGCTGGATAAAATAGTTGCTAAGCATTCAACTAAAACCGATCCTCCTCCTGATATTATTCTTCCTAAGTGAACTATATAAGAGCCCCTCGGCTCTTTTTAAGTTTTTTTAAGAATAAAAAAACCACCGAGACATGCCCGGTGACTTCAGGAGAGAAATCTCTCCAACTCTTCTTCGTTAGTTCCAATGTCGTAAGGGTTAAGGCCCACGTCCTCTAGGTTCTCCCTTACGAACTTGACGGCGAGATTTGGGGGGAAGTCGTCGCCCGAACGCAGTCGGTTTAGCCACCTGACAGCCGATTCTTTTCTAGGGCTATGCTCGTGGGTTTCCGACGATTCAAGTGAAATGGTTGCGGTGTCAGATTCGGGATGGTAGCTAGGGCCATTGGACTCATCCATTCCGAAGCTCCCAATCTGAATTGTAGTTAGGGTAAGCTGGTCGTCTCGAGACCCCGCGTCCCGATTCCAATCCACCCTAACTGGTACTAATTATACCATATAAAAGACCATTAAGTCAATAGGCGTTAAAAATAAGCAAAAATGCCTTAAAACCTACACTATTTGGCCATTACCTTGAGATTTGCCTTGCTTTATGGTATACTTACTCCATGGAAAGAAACCTAAAAGGTTTATTATTTTTTGTCGCTGTCGCGGCTTTTTTGGCATTTTCTAACCCCGCGTTGGCTCAAGATGTAAGTTTGGAAGATTTAGGCGTTGAAAATACGGGGCTCTTGCCGTCCAACCCATTTTATTTTTTCAAAGAATGGGGGAGAAATATCAGAAAATCATTATCTTTTGGTGATCTTCGCAAAGCCGAACTTCAGCTGGGAATCTTAAACGAGCAAGCCGCTGAAATTAAGAAATTAAGCGATATTGGTTCAGATAGCTTTGAGGGTTTTGAAAGAGCTGTCATCAACTATGAATATAATGCCAATCTCTTAAAAGAGCGTTTGGTAGTCTTAAAAATCAACCCCGCGACCGGGAAATTTTTGGATTTACTTTTAGATCGCGCGTTAAAACATCAAGAAATTTTGAATGAGTTATACAATAAATTTAAGAGCGAAGAAGGGATTGAGGGCTTTTATGAGAGCACAACCAACGCGTTAGATAGTCTTTCAAATGTCGTTGCCTTTGTACCCGGTAATCTGGAAGATGCCAAAAAATTCAGAGAGCGTTTTCAGCTTGCGGTCTTAAAACAAAAAGGCGAACTTCGCGAATTTTTAGCCGCTGAATTTATTGACCGTTTCGAAGATAAGGTATCTAAATCCGCCAAAGATGAAATTATCAAACTTAAAGATAATCTGCTTTTGAAATGGAGCGGCAAACTTCAAGGTATGAGAGTTCAGGAAGCGCACATTCGCTCTATTGAAACCATTCCCGGCGGTTTAAAACAGCGTTTAAATATTTTAGATGAAATAAGGGACAAAGTCGGCGACTCTGATGTCAAAAACCAATTAAGCATTATTCGCCAGAGGATTTTAGACAAAGCCAAAGAAGAGAACGCTATCTCTAAAGAAGAGGTGAGTGGTTTGATCTTACAGGTTAGGGGTTTAATCGAGGACGCTGAAAGCAATCTTCCTAAAGATCTGGACGCGCGAGTTATGGTCAGGGAGTTTCTAGACCGAGCTATTTTCAACCTCGAGTCAGCCGAGAGGTTTTACGAGGAGGGTGCTTATGGAAGCGCTTATGGGCAAGCTGTGGCCGCTTCCGCCGCCGCGAAAACCGCTCTCTCTAAAATTGCGGTCAAGTCCAGTGACTATTCTGAAGAATTAAAAAACATAAAAGAATACTATGACGCGTTGCGGAGTAAAGCGTCTAACTTAGGATTAAATAAAGAAATTAACCCTAAACTATTTGCTTTGTTATCTGATGCCGAAGGCCAGATTGCTAAAATCTCTGATCTGATAAGCCAAGGGTCTGAATCGCTAAAAATTAACTCCGCTTTAAGAGAGTTGAAGCTTTTATTGAGTTCCATTGAGCAAATTATGGAAGAGTTTATAAGCTCGTCTAATTCAAAAGACGGTTCAGTCGGAGCTTTGGCGGAGGTTTCTCCATTAACGGCGTCGGTTGTCGGAACAATAAATACTTCTAAGAAAGAATTGGCCAAGGATCACACGGTCATTATAAGCAATGGCATATTTGTACCGTCAGTTATTAGGGTAGGTAGGGGCGATAAGGTTACTTGGATAAACAGGGACCTCGTCGATCACTGGATAGCTTCCGCTCCACATCCGACTCATGACGGCTTAAAGGGTTTTGACTCATTGAAAGAGCTTAACCCGGGGGAAAGTTATTCTTTTATTTTTGACTTGACCGGTGTTCGTAAATATCAAGATCATCTAAACCCGTCTCTGGTAGGTGTCGTAAATGTTGAATAAATCAAAAAACCCGAAGCCGGGATTTTTTGTTTCCTATATAGGAAGTGCCACTTCCCCATATTGAATTTATATTTTATTCATTTGCTTAGGTTGTATTTTTTTGGCATATTAAGGTTATTCCTCGATTCGAGACTTAATCAATAATTCCATGACTTCTAAAGAAATTCGCCAAAAGTTTTTAAATTTTTTTAATGAGCGCGGCCATGCGATCGTCAAGTCCTCTTCGCTTTTGCCCGATGATCCGTCGGTTTTATTTACTACTGCCGGCATGCAGCAATTCAAGCCATATTACGTGGGCCAAGCCGACCCCCAAAAAGATTTTAACTCTTTAAATACTACTTCGGTGCAAAAATGTATTCGTACTTCTGATATTGACGAGGTGGGGGATGAACGGCATCTCACATTTTTTGAAATGCTCGGCAACTTTTCTTTTGGCTATAAGCCCGGTGAGCCGCGCTCGCCCAAGGGCGGATATTTTAAAGAGGATGCCATTACTTGGGGTCATGAATTTATCACTAAAGTTATGGGTTTAAAAATTGACTATGTATCAATTTTTAAAGGCGAAGACGGAGTGCCGGAGGATGTTTGAGTGGAGCGCATTTGGAAGTCTATTGATCCTAATATAGAGGTGAGAAAGTTTGGCCGAGCCGATAACTTTTGGGGCCCCACCGGGGATGAAGGCCCCTGTGGCCCTACAACCGAAATTTACGTTGACGGCATAGAGATTTGGAATATCGTTTTTAATCAATATTATCAGCATAAAGATAAATCTTTAGAGCCGTTAAAAACCCCGGGCATAGACACTGGTCTTGGCTTGGAGCGCTTGGTTAAAGTTGTGCAAAAGGTTCCCACTGTTTTTGAAACCGATTTATTTCAGCCAATCACAGGCTTAATTCCGGAGGGCGTCGCGACCAGAACTAAAAGAATTATAGCCGATCATTTAAGGGCTATATCCTTTTTAATATCCGACGACGTTTTGCCATCCAATAAAGAGCAGGGCTACGTTCTGCGCCGTCTTATAAGACGGGTTATGGTTTACAATCATTTAAATGGAGGCCTTTTTAACTTTCCGATTATGTTTAATACCGTCATCTCCCACTATCAGGATTTTTATCCGGAGTTAAACGGGAAGGCGGTCTCGGGGGCCTTCGAAGCCGAGAGTGAAAGATTCAAAAAAACTTTACAGAACGGTCTTCGTGAGCTTGATAAAACCGATCGCCTTACAGCCGAATCGGCTTTCAAGCTTTATGAAAGTTTTGGCTTGCCTTACGAAATTATTAAAGAATTAGGCGGAGTCAAAGCCGGATTTTTAACTCGTGAAGATTTTGATGTTGAATTTAAAAAACATCAAGAAAAGTCTCGCGCCGGAGTAGAGAAAAAATTCGGCGGCCATGGGCTTTTGTTAGACACCGGCGAATTAAAAGCTAAAGATCAAGAAGAGTTGGATAAAGTTTTAAGACTTCACACGTCGACCCATCTGCTTCAGCAGGCGCTTCGTGATGTTTTAGGCCCCGAAGTCCATCAGATGGGCTCCGATATTACAGCCGAGCGCACTCGCTTTGATTTTTCATTCACGCGCAAAATGACTCCGGAAGAAATTAAAAAAGTTGAAGACATTGTTAACGCGAAAATCAAAGAAGATTTACCCATGCAATACTCCGAGCTCCCTAAAGAAGAAGCTGAAAAAACCGGTGCCCTGCATTTTTTCAAAGCCAAATATCCCGAAAAAGTAAAAGTTTATTTTATGGGCAAAGATTTGCCATCGGCCTACAGTAAAGAGTTCTGCGGCGGTCCGCACGTTACCCATACGGGTCTAATCGGTGATTTTAAGATTGTAAAAGAAGAAGGCATATCTTCCGGGGTAAGACGTATTAGAGGAGTGGTTATCTAACATAGAGTTTGGGTAAATAATGTCATTTTCGGCCGTCATTGCGAGGAACGAGTCTTCGAGTGACGCGGCAATCTTGGAAGTCCCACTTCCCCATATTGTCCCTGCATTTGGAAGTGGGACTTCCCAAATATTGAATTCAAAAATGCTCAATCTTGGGAAGTAACACTTCCGTGGGGATTGTCACTTCCAAGATTGTCCCGATTGTATCGAGGATCCTCGACAAAGTCGGGACCTCGGCCGCACTTACAACGACCGTTTTATTGTATTACTCACCAAACCAAAATATATAGCCATTGACAGCCTATCCTATATTTGCCAATATATACTCGTACATTGAAACCACCAACAAAAGAGAGGGGACGAGAGATGAACAACGCATCTTATGAATATTCAGAAGAAACTAATAATAAAATTTTTGCATGGCAATGCGAGGATGCTTCACGTCTTCTTTTATCTCCCGAACAAGCTCTAAAAGAGATGGAACTTGAAGAATTTGAAAAGAAATCAGAAGAAGAACAGAAAAGACTATGGGAAGAACAGAATAAGGAATTATTGAATAAAGCAAAGAAAGTAGACGAGATAAAGGATTTCTTTTCCAGAATTATCAAAGACAACGGATTAAAAGAAGATGAAATAGATTTCACTTTGAAACTCAAATCAGAGATTGCTTCGCCCCGTAAGAACGGGATTCGTAATGACGAAAAGGGACAGAAATCTAAAACTCTAGATAAGACTATCCTCTCCCAACTTCAACAATGGCAATTACTCTACCAACAAGAATTTAACCTCGATATCTCTAAAGACATAGATAATCTACATATTCCAGACAAACCCAACGACCCGGCTCAGGGCAGGCCCCTTCAACAAGGTTCAGGGCAAGCAGGATTCAACTGGCTAATCATAGTTCACAAATCTCTAAAACCTAATCAAATCTTCAATAAACTGCAAGAAAAGTTTAACTGTTACAAATACAGAGATAATCTGGATGAAATAACAACCATAGCAGATAGACCAGATACCAATATATACGCCATTTGGATAAGAGATAGAGTGGAAGCCGATGAGGAACATAGAAATAAATCCGCCAATCGAATTCAAGAAGAAGGCATCAACTCTATTACCCTAGAAGAGAGACTGCTTCTCGAGTTATGGTATTGGAGAAATACCAAAGAGCATCTTGACCTCAATACCTGGACACTCGCCGCCGGCTCGCGGGATCCCCTCGGCCGCGTCCCGGGCGTGTACGGGGATGGCGACGTTCAGGGGCTTTATGTCTATTGGTGCGATGCGTCTGGTGCCCATGGTGATTTGCGTTGCCGCCAAGCAGTTTTTTAACCCTGTCGCCGTCCCCGATTCTTATCGGGGGCAAGACAGGGTTCTCTTATCCTTAAATCTTTTACTCTTTTACCCTTGTCCCCGCTAAAGCGGGGACATTTTTTTATGATATAATTAATTTGGCTAATACAATCAATCGCGTGAATTTAATTCGCGCGGTAATGGTTTGCCACAAATTTATAAAAGACTGCTTGCTAAACTCTGGTGTGGGTGGGTAAGTAAAATTATTCTGCCATAAAAATAAATCTGGCTGTGCGCCAGTTAATACAGATAATCTCTATTATTAAAAAATTCAGATTGTCGGTGATAAGGATGGGGTTTAGCAAAGAGCGGCTCGCGGGATCCCCTCGGCCACGTCCCGAACGTGAACTGGAATAGCGACAATCAGAAGCTTTATGTCAATTGGTACAATGCGTCTAATGCCAATGGTAATTTGCGTTGCCGCCAGAAGTCTTTGCAAATAAGCCCAATTAGGGCTTTATTTGTTGGGAGACAGATAGTTTCTCCAACCGTTTATCATTTTGGAGATTTCTATTATTTGATTTGCGAGATTAAGATAATTTTGAGATTCAATAATGCCGATGTCATAAGCGGTGCGTATCATGTGTTTTAAAACCTCAGCATCGATTCTCGCGTTATCTAATAGCGGAAGCTTATTATTTTTATTTTCAAGCGCTACTATGATAATTGTCTCTAATAAATTTAGAAAATTAGATTCAATTTTCGCGAATAATCCGAATCGTTCGCGTTTGGGCATTCGTTTTCCGATTAAATACAAATCTTTATAACACTCTTTAATTTTATGAATCAAAGAAATTTCCGATGGGGGGGGGGCTTTTAAGGGTCATATTTTTAAAAAAATAATATCTATTGAAAATTTATTATTGGCATGGAAAGAGTTTAGACGCGGGAAAGGCAATAAAAAAGAAACGCAGGAATTTGAATTTAACTTGGAAGAAAATTTATCAGAGCTTCACATAGATTTAACTAAACGAACTTATAAACCGTTACCCTACGTCTCATTTTTTGTTTTTGACCCTAAAAAGCGTCATATTCACAAAGCCAATATCAGAGACAGGGTTTTGCACCAAGCTGTTTTTAGAGTTTTGTATCCTATTTTTGATAAATATTTTATTCATGACTCTTACGCTTCAAGATTTGAAAAAGGAGTTCACGCGGCCGTTTATCGGTTGGAAAGTTTTTTAAATAAAGTCAGCTCAAATAATAAATTTATTACTTTTGCTTTAAAGTGTGATATCAGAAAATTTTTTGATTCGATTGATCACGAGATATTGTTGGGGATTATTGAAAAGAGAATAAATGATGACGGCGCGATTTGGTTGTTGGATGTGATTATTGGGAGTTTTGAAAAACAAGCCGGTCAAGGATTGCCGCTAGGAAATGTTACCAGTCAATTGTTCGGTAATATTTATTTAAACGAGCTCGATCAATTTGTGAAAAGACGATTGAAGCAGAAATACTATATTAGATATTGCGATGATTTTGTAATTTTGAGTAAAAACCAAGAAGAGTTGTTGAAATTAATTTCCGTCATTCAAAATTTTTTAATGAATAAGCTAGGACTGTGGCTTCATGAACGCAAAGTTGAAGTTTGTAAATATTCGCAAGGTATTGATTTTTTGGGATATGTTTTGCGGCCTTATTCTAAATTTATACGGGTTAAGACAAAAAAGCGGTTATTGAGAAAAGTAAATCAAAGCAATTTGGATTCTTATATGGGAATTTTGAGACATTGTGATGGCCATAAAGTTAAAGCCGGTATTTTTGACAGGATGTTCGATAAAGATTTTTGGGGATAGCGTTTAAATAAGTTATATTACCCAAAATATATTCCTTGACAAAGCTAATAAAATAGTCTATACTATATATAGTTAAATAAGGAACCTTCACAAAACATGAGTAGGAGGAGTAATGAGGCAATACGAATTGCAAATTCCGACCGATTCCTCCATTTCTCCCGGCATGATCCATTATTTCCAGGCCGCGCTTGCCGGAGGCGTAATCACGGGGGAGGCGCTTATGAAGTTTGTCCATCAGCAAAGAGCGCTGAAAGCCGACGCTCTGCCGACTGTCAACTCCAATATTCCTCAAGTCTCGCTTGACTACGTTGTGAAGTCTCTTGGCAGACAGAACGTAGTCTCTGCTATCGAGGCCTCTGATGCGTGGAATGGCATTCTCCCCGAAGGAGATCTGACCGTTGTGCGCGGTTATTCAGCTGATGATATAGCGAGATGCGCTATGGAAAATGAAACAATCAACGCTAACTGGCGTCTGGTATATCTTTATGGCTGGAGACCTTACGATCTGTATCAGATGTTCGGCAAAAGTTCGCGGCCCAGATTTTCCGATCGAGCGATTGATGGCATTCCTAATGTCCAAAAGCTTCTCAAAGTCCATAAACGAGAAACTTGTTTGCCCCAGTATCTTTTGATTGATATGTCCGGGCGCTTCGGATTCATGAAGTGGGATGATCAAGAAAGAGCTATGATGAAAACCGATAAGCGATTTATGAGGGCGTCAGAAGCCCACGTAGCAGAAACCTATGCTCTTTTTTCCAAAGTCAAAGGCGAGGAACTTTTGAATTTTGACCATTGGAGCGATGCCGAAGACGATCGCGAGCGCAAGCTCGCCATCGGCCGTCATAACGATAGGAGCGGCCTTATGCTTTATTATTTGCCGAAGAGCGCTCATACCAATGGGCATCTCAAGGTTTGTATTGTGTATCTTCCCAGATTTTAAGTTTTCCCATAAACAATCCCGAGACATCTCGGGTTTTTGATTTTTAAAATTTATGCTACCCTTCAGTTAGAACTTTAACTGGTGGAGCGAAAGCATGCGAATGTCCGATAATCCGACACGAAATGTCGCGCTCTCAAACGCTGGTTGTGAGAAAATAGAATGGTCCTCCAGGCGTATGCCTGTGCTAAAAGCGCTATCAGAAGAAGCTGCGTTTAAGAAATTATTCAGCAATTGCGTTGTAGCCGCCTGCTTGCATGTTACGCCCGAAACCGCGGTTTTGATGAGAGCTTTAAAAAGTGGTGGCGCCGAAATTTTCCTTTGCGGCTCTAACCCGCTATCAACTCAAGATGACGTGGTGATGGCCCTCGCCCGCCAAGATAAAATGCAAGTTTACGCGTGCCGTGGCATAACCAACAAACAATACAACGCGCATATAAATTCAGTTATCAAAAACGCGCTATCGGCTGCTCTCACAAACAATAAGGCCGTCATAATAATAGATGACGGCGCTGATCTAATCGCTGCTATTCATAAAATGAAAGTACCGCTTGATAGAATCATCGGTGCGTCCGAAGAAACAACCACCGGCGTCAACCGTTTGAAGGCTATGGAAAAAGATGGCGCCCTGCGTTTCCCTGTTGTGGCGGTAAACGATTCGGCTACCAAACATCTTTTTGATAATAAGTACGGCACCGGTCAGTCGGCATTGGATGGCGTGATAAGAGCCACTAATATCCTTATGGCCGGTAAATCCGTCGTGGTTGTGGGTTATGGCCCATGTGGCGAAGGAGTGGCTCGTTGCGCTAAGGGCTTAGGCGCTCATGTGATAGTTTGCGAAGTCAACCCCATACGCGCTCTTCAGGCGCACTATGACGGGTTCACGGTTGGGTCAATGGATTCTGCCGCCGGAAGAGGAGATATCTTTATAACCGTAACGGGCCAGAAGAGCGTGATTGACGCCGGGCACTTTGCAGTTATGAAAGACGGAGCAGTTTTAGCTAACGCCGGCCATTTTGATTGCGAAATAAACCTTGCAGATCTAAAAGTTTTAAGCGAAAAGACTATTAAGAGAGGAAATCTTACGGAATATGATGTAGCAGGCAGAAAAATTTTAGTCATAGGCGAAGGCAGGCTGGTCAATTTGGTCGCGGCCGCCGGCCATCCGGCCGAAGTCATGGATATGAGCTTTGCCACTCAATTTGAAGCCGCTCGTTATCTTTTGGAAGAACGTGGCAAACTGCCCAGTAAAATTCATGAACTCCCCGAAAAAGAACAGCAATCTATAGCTTCATTGAAACTCAAGACCTTGGGGGTAGAGATTGATTCGCTGACCAACGAGCAAGAAAAGTATTTAACGAGTTGGCATTCCGGCACTTAGAATGCTTGAAACTCGGAGCCGGCAAGGAGAACAAAATGGGCGAATCAATGAGGGTGGGATCAGTCTGGATTGGCGGCGCGATAGCCTTGGGGGTCGTGGCATATTATACTTCTAACCCCGTCGTAATCGGCATAACAGGTATAGTTGTGTTGATCGTGTGTGTAATAAGCACCCTTAAGCTGGCTTAATGAGAAGGAGGGGGTTGCCATGAATGATTTAATTCACGGTTTTCCTCTATCAGGTGTAATTATTTGTATCATAGGAATCATTTACGGTTTGATCTTTCCGTTGAAAGCCGCGCTCATCATCATCTCCACGGTCGGGCTTTTAATCTCCATTTCTGCTTGTGTTCTAATAAAATTATTAATCTAAAAACCGCCCGGCGCGGTTTTTTTGTATTTCTAATTTACCCCAGCGACTAGGTTACTTCCCCGTAGTCCCAAACCCGCCCCTATCTTTGTGTGCCAGCTTTTTAACTTCCTTCAATTTCACTCTTTTATAAGGCAACACCATCATCTGCGCCACCCTGTCTCCTTTGGGAATTACAATCGGAGCATTCGTAAAATTAAAAACCGGAAAATGGTATTCGTCATTGTCTCCGCAGAAATCTTCATCTCCTATACCTATGCCGTTAGGGGATAGCAATCCTCTTTTATGAAGTGAGCTCCGGGCGGCCAAAAGTACAAAGTGATTTTTAGGGGGTTTCAAAGCAATATTTAAGGGGATCATCGCCGCGCTTTGCGGCTGTACAGTGACTTCCGTCCTGGCATGACAATCAAAACAAACCGCGCCTTTGGTCTTGTATTCCGGCAGAGGCAACGCGCTGTCGAATCGTTTAATTTTGACATGCTTTTTATCCATATATTCTATTATAGCCTATTTTAAAGATTTGCCGGTCATTTTTAAATTTTGCATTGTCATTTTGCATTTTGATTTTTACATTTTTCATTATTATGCCAACGGCTGTATAGGGCTGTAAATATGGTATAATCATGATAGGTGTCCCTAAATTTTATACATAACATACTATCGTGGATCCGCAAGGACGATAGGTTTTTAATTGTTGAAATAAATGACAATAACTTTCGGCTTATACCTGCAAGAGCCAACTTTAGAGATCGGCGCATACGTATTTTAAAAGCGTTAAAGAGTAAAGATGGCGAGACTCTGGTTGGTAGGATAAAAAAAGTTAAAAATCTTTCTAAATATAAAATAATTCTAAGTCTTGATTCACCGATTGCCTCGACCATCTACTCATCAGTGTCATTGGTTCGTGAAAACGCGGAATTAAAAATCGACGAAGCGGATCTGGACAATATTCTCTCCCAAGCCATTTGGCGTTTTTTTGACCGCCAAAGAAAAGTGGTTTCCAACAAAATGAACGTTGACGATATCGACGTGGTACTATCCGATGTCAAGATTTGGGATATAAAACTGGACCGCCATCGCGTGATAAATCCTCTAGGGTTTTCTCCGCGCGAAGTAAGCGTCAAGCTTAGCCAGACATTATTTAAGAGGCCGATATTTTCCGTGATAGAGTCAATCTTCCCCGGCGACTCATTAATTCACATGACGGAATCGCACGCCTCGGTGGGTAGAATCTTGGGCGAAGTTATCAAAGAGAAATCATTTTTAGTGGCAAACATCTTAAAGAGGAATACCAACCTGGTTTTAAACGACGGCGAGCGCATAGCCACTATCGACTCCTTCGATTGGGGAGAGGAAATTTTTTTGGAAGAGGTTGGGAAGCGTCTTTCGGTTACTGACGACATTGCTAAATATGTCTCCCACGTTTATAATAAAAAGCAAGCATCGCCTTTGTTTTTGAAAAAAGTTGGGGGCATTCTGGAAGAGGAATACTACACGCTTATAAATGGTTTGCAAAATGTTATCTCGAGACTCGAGGTTCAAAATCTTTATCTAAATGCTCCATACGAGCTTCCGGAATTCATCCTCCGTCTTCACTTCAAAAATAAAAATGGTAAAAATGTTAGAATCCACGGGATTTCAGAAAAATTTATTGGAGAAAATTTTGGTTTTGTTGTAAAATTTGATAGCATAGGGGAAAGTTTTGAGCTCCAAAGCGGAGCCACTCTTATACTTGACTCCTATCTCTCCCCGCAAAATACTTTAGCGAACAACATCGCCAAAAGGCGAGCTAGATGGCTCATGAATCAAAATATTACCAAACAATGATGAGGTCAAAGAAAATTTACGTTAACAAAAACGATGACGCGGTTCAGGTCATCGAGGGTGTCATAGAGTCCCAGGCCAAGGAGATTATATTAAGCATTCCCAAATTTTCTAAATTTTCCGAACTGAAAAACAACTTCCACCTTTTAAAAAGAGAAGGCGAATCATCAAATAAAAAAATTTTTATTGAGTCTGTTGACGATCGGGTGATAGAGCTCGCAAACACGAGCGGCATCCCCGCCTCTAATCCGTTTTTTGTAAAACCCGATCGGCAATTTCAAGATATTATCATCAATAAAAACATAAAACGCGCCCCCATTCGCCCCAATCAGGAGTCAACCCTTGATAATGCCAAAACCATTTTAGTGAACTCTAAGATCAAAGACCGTCACGACACCCAAATTTTAGATGATAATTTTCTTCCTCCGCGAAAGATTATGGCGCGATCGAGCGACGCGAGCCTGAATGATTTAGAAATGTCGTCAAAATTAGCCGAAGAAATCGAAGCGGAATTTGGTCCCGAAGAATCAACTGATTCTAAATTTTCCGCCAAGAAAGTTTTTGGAATCTTGGGTATTGTCTTGGTCTCGGGTATTTTATCATTTGTGTCAATCTATGTCTTGCCGGAAGCCGAGATAAAAATCATAGCTCAAAAAGCCGACTACGTTTACCAAAACGCCGTTGTCGTTGACAAAACCATCAAAGTCGCGGATCCGGTTTCCATGAAAATCCCGGGGCAAATCTTTACTGAAAAGAAAAATCTAAGCCTCGCCTTCAAGGCCTCCGGCAAAAAACAGGTTTCTAAAAAATCTAACGGCAAAATCACAATCTACAACGCTTATAGCTCTGAACCCCAGAAGCTGGTCTCAACTACCCGGTTTATGACTCCCGACGGCAAAATTTTTCGCCTGACGCAAACCATAGTGGTCCCGGGAGCGAAGATTGTTGACGGAAAGATTGTTTCGTCAAGCATAGAGTCCGGCATTATCGCCGACAAAGCCGGAGTTGAGTATAATATTGTAGGAAATATTCGATTTACTATTCCCGGTTTTAAGGGAACGCCCCGCTATGAAGGTTTCTATGCCGAAGCAAAAGGCGATATAAGCGGAGGGTTTATTGGCGAGATTGCTTATCCTACGGAAGAAGATATAAGATTAGCCAAAATTGAAATATCCAAAGCTCTAGGAGATGCGACTAAAGTTGCTGTTTTGGAAAAGATCCCTAAAGAATTTAAAATGGTTGAAAATAGTTTTTTCTTTAATATAGTGAAGCAAACCGTAAACAGCGAAGCTAACGAGCAGGGTCAATTCACTATATTTGCCGAAGCCGAGAACACTGTTATGGCATTTTTGGAGGACGACATACGCAACTCTTTAAGCGCGAGGGTCAAAAATGAAATTGGTGAAAATCATATTATAAAAACCGATAAGCTTAGTTATGGCCTGGCGCGGGTTGATCTGGCTGTTGGCAGGATGACATTCCCTATAGACTACAAAGCGATTTTGGCGCGGAAAATTGATAACGAAAGTTTGAAAAGCCAATTTTATAACAAATCCGAAAAAGACTTAAAAGCCCTCTTGCTTTCGATGCCGGGCTTGGAGAGCGCCGAAATAAACCTGTGGCCCAGATGGGTGAGGCGTGTTCCTAACCGGAGCGATAAGGTTGTGGTTATCGTCGATTAAAGAATGCCGTCATCCCAAAAGGATTCTTATTCTATTTGGGATCCAGACTGTCAGGGTTTGCCTGGATTCCTGTTTTCACAGGAATGACAGGAAAGAACGATGTCATCCCAAAAGGATTCTTATTCTATTTGGGATCCAAATTGTCAAGTTTCGCTCGGATTCAGCAACTCCAGCATTCAAACCCCGTGTCTATTCGTATGTTCGTAGTGATTCGTAATTCGCTTGATTAGTAGTACGCGATTTGCAATTTTCCAGACGCTACGTTATAATGATATTTATTATGTCCACATTAACTTCAAAAAAGATGCAGTCATCTATCGCTTATCTTGTTAAAACCGACCCCGGTTTGTTATCTGTTTTGAAAGGGGGAGATTTGATAGAAGGTAAATTTATTCATAAAAAATCAAGATCAGCTTATTTTGACTTGGGTAAATACGGCACAGGAATCGTTTATGGAGTTGAGTTTGCGAATGCCGGCGAAGTTTTAAAAGGTCTAAAAGCAGGGGATTCCATTAACGCTAAAGTTATTGACCCGGAAAATGAAGACGGTTTTATAGAGCTCTCGCTCTCCCAGGCTTCTAAGCAAAAAGCTTGGCAAGAAATAAAGAATTTAGAAGAAAGAGGAGAGTCTTTTAAGGTTAAAATTTCAGCGGCTAATAGCGGTGGTTTGTTGGCGGACGTTTCAGACATCAAAGCATTCCTTCCCGTTTCGCAACTCGCGAGCGCTCATTATCCTCAAGTTGACGACGGGGACAAGTCTAAAATTTTTGAAGAGTTGAAAAAGTTGGTAGGTAAAGAGTTAAACGTTAAAATCATTGACGTTAACCCCAGAGCCAATAAGCTTATTATTTCAGAACGAGAAGTGACGAGCACTAATGTCAAAGAATTGTTGGCCAAATATCAGGTTGGCGATGTGATAGACGGCATTATATCCGGCGTAGCCGACTTTGGCGCCTTCGTTAGGTTTGTCGATAATCCTGAAATTGAAGGATTGATTCACATCTCTGAATTGGGTCATAAGTTGATCGAAAACCCCAAGGAAGTGGTCAAAGTTAATGATTCCGTCAAAGCTAAAGTTTTAGAGATAAAAGACGGCCGAGTGTCTTTGTCGTTAAAGGCCTTGCAAGAAGACCCATGGCTTAAAGTCGAGGAAAGATACAAAGTAGACGCCGAGATAATGGGCACGGTCACAAAGTTTAATCCCTTCGGGGCGTTTGTCGGCTTGGATAAAGATATTCAAGGGTTGATTCACATATCTGAATTTGGCGGCATCGAAGAGATGAAGAGCCAGCTTGAAATTGGCAAGTCTTATAATTTCCACATTACATCGGTCAAACCTCAAGAAAAAAGAATTATATTAAAACTTAAGAAATAATCCATATGTTAACACCTCGTAAGAAAAAAATAATAGTTGGAGAGCATGGCGCCCACGATAAAGACACTGGTTCGCCCCAGGTGCAAATCGCGATTCTCTCAAGGCGCATTGATGATTTGACGTCTCATTTAAAGAAAAATCCTAAGGACAATCACTCAAGAAGGGGATTGCTTCAAATGGTTGGCAAGAGAAGAAGGCTTTTGGGTTATTTGGAAAAGAATAACCCTAAGGCGCACGTGAAAGTCGCTAAAAAGTTAGGTTTAAAGAAGTAAAATCGCCAAACCGTCCGTTGGACGGTTTAGGTTTTTATGATCATTATGAAAAATAAAGAACAGCGTGTGGGAATATTCATAGATATTCAAAATCTTTACCACTCATCTAAAAATTTATACAACGCCCGCGTTAATTATAAAGAGCTTTTAAAGTCATTGATCGCGGGCCGCAAGCTCATAAGGGCCGTGGCCTATGTAGTGAAAACCGATGTTGATGGCGCGAGCGGCGAAGAAGCCGGCCAATCAGGCGAAGCGGCGTTTTTTGACGCCTTAAAGCGCGCCGGCATTGAACTGCGTGTTAAAGATATCCAGATTTATCCCGGCGGTATGAAAAAAGCCGATTGGGATGTCGGTATGGCGGTCGACGCTGTCCGTATGGTTGATTTCTTAGACGTCGTTATTTTAGTGACAGGTGACGGGGATTTTATACCGTTAGTCGAGTATTTGAAATGGGGCAAGGGTCGTGAGGTGGAAGTCGCGGCGTTTTCTCGTAGCGCCAGCGGCAAGATCAAAGAAGTAGCCGACGATTTTATCGCCTTAGAAGATGTTCCTAAAATATTGATAAGGAGCCATATACAAAGCATGCGTCCGCCAAAAACACAAAATCATTAAAAAATAATTAAAAATTTATTTATTATACTATCGCGTAGCTTGAATCAGGAATTACGAAAGAGGGTATATGATTCATGTATCCTATTTCGTGCTTCGTGATTCAAGACGCTTTTTATAATAGCGTTCTATGGATCTAAATAAAAAATCTTATTCAATGGATTTTAAGGGAAGACCTTTAACCCTCGAAGTTTCTCGATTGGCCGATCAGGCTAATGGCGCAGTGCTCGCCAAGTATGGCGACACCACGGTTTTGGCGACTGCTGTTATGGATAAAGAGGACAGGCCGGTTGATTTTTTGCCGTTGACAGTTGATTACGAACAAAAGTTTTATGCCATTGGTAAAATTTTGGGGAGCCGGTTTATGCGCCGGGAAGGTCGGGCATCAGATAACGCGATCTTGTGCGGTCGCATGATTGATAGAACCATCAGGCCACTTTTTGATTATCGTGTTCGCCGGAATATTCAAGTCGTAATAACCGTTCTCTCCTATGACGGCGAAAACGATCACGTTTTCGTGGGTCTTCTGGCCGCCTCCACGGCACTAGGCATATCGGATATCCCCTGGAATGGGCCCGTGGCCGGTTCGACAGTCGCTAAAATTAACGGGGCTTTGGTTGTATCTCCTAAAGTTTCTGAGTTGAGCAACACTGAATTTGAATCATTTATAGCCGGTACTAAAGATGTGGTTAACATGATAGAGCTCGACGGCCGCGAAGCGGGGGATAAAGACATTATTAAAGGTTTTGAAATGGCGCACGAAGAAATCGGTAACTTAGTCGCTTTCCAAGATAAAATTATAAAGGAAATCGGTAAGCCAAAATCTAAGTTAAAGCTAGCTGACCCAAGCGAAGACACTAAGGCAAAAGTTAAAGCGTTTTTAGAGGGCAAGCTCGAGGGCGCTATTTATGTGGCCGGTAAAGTGGAAAGACAAGATAATTTAGCCAAAGTCAAAGCTGATCTTTTTCTGTATTTGAAAACCTCCGGTGTGCCGAGTGATGAGTTGGGTGCTTGCGAGACTTATTTTGAAACAGAGATAGATGAAACGGTTCACAAAAACATTTTGAAAAACGGAAAGCGTCCGGATGGCAGAGCACTTGATGAAATAAGAGAGCTCTACGCCGAGACGCACACCTTAAGGCGTCTTCATGGTACGGCTTTATTTATGCGCGGCAATACACAAGCGCTGGGCGTAGTTACTTTAGATTCGCCGGAGGCCGAACAACTCATAGAAAATATGTCATTTTCCGGTAAAAAGCATTTCATGCTTCATTATAATTTCCCGAATTATTCGGTGGGAGAAACGGGTTCTTTTCGCGGCCCCGGACGTCGTGAAATCGGCCACGGCGCCTTAGCCGAGAAAGCTTTGCGAGCCGTGATACCTGAAAAAGAAGAGTTCCCTTATACTATCCGAGTAGTTTCGGAAACACTCTCCTCGAACGGTTCATCTTCTATGGCGACCGTTTGCGCCGGTTCAATGGCGTTGATGGATGCCGGAGTCCCAATTAAAAAAGCCGTTGGTGGTATCGCCATGGGACTTATGAGCGACGAAGCGGGCAACTATAAAATCTTGACCGACCTTCAAGGCCCGGAAGATTTTTATGGCGATATGGATTTTAAAGTTGCGGGAACCCGTGACGGCATAACCGCCATTCAGCTCGATGTCAAAATCAGAGGAGTAAATATGAAAATGATTAGCGAGACTTTAGCTCAAGCCAATTCCGCCAGAATGAAAGTTTTAGATGTCATGGATGCGGCAATCAAAGCTCCGCGGCCAAGTGTTTCAGAATTCGCTCCCGTTATTTTGAAATTCAAAACTTCTCCGGATAACATTGGCTTGATAATCGGTCCGGGTGGTAAAACTATTAATGGCATTATCGAAAAAACCAAAGTTTTGGATATTTCTATCGAAGAAGATGGCAGAGTTTACATAACCGGAGCGTCGCTTGCGGTTGCCGAAGCCGCGTTAAAAGAGTTGGAAGCCCTGACTAAAGATTATTTTGTAGGCGATATAGTCGAAGGCAAGATTATTAAGATCTTGGATTTCGGCGCTATTTTGGATTTGGGCGGCGGCAAAGACGGCATGATTCACGTTTCTGAATTAAAAGACGGCTATGTTAAAAAAGTTGAAGACGTGGTCAAAATGGGTGACTTTGTAAGAGCAAAGGTTATAAGAAAAGAAGAGGGCAAGATCGGCTTGTCACTTAAAGCTATGAAGTAAACTTCATTTTTCTCATCACTACATCAAATATAAAACAAAAGAGGGTTTCATGAGCATCGTCTTCGTCGCTCATGAAACCCTCTTTTGTTTTATATTTATTTCACTTATCACCTCAAATATAAAATGAAAAGCCTTCCCGCGAGCATCGTCTTCGTAGCTCTACTACTTTTACACGAAAGCGGAGCAACATACTCCCCTCTGGCGAGCATCGTCTTCGTCGCTCAACTATTTTTCAACCAAAGCGGAGCAGAATAGCGCTTTCCGCGAATGTTGGCTTCGTCTTTCGCGGAAAGCGCTATTCTGCGTAGCGTCCACTTATCCACAGCATATAAATTATGTCAAAGTATTTTATGATATACTAAAAAAATAGTTAGTTCCCGAGCTTAGTCGAGGGACTACCATAATTTTATGGACAACATTCAACCCAATCCATCAACTTCGGGCGGCAATCAACCACCAAGACCAATTTCTCCGCCACCCACTCCTCCGCTTCCGCGGCCGCAGATTTTACAGTCAACCGTGCCGCCAACTCCGCCGAAACCTCCGGCTCCACCATTCGAAGCATCTCCTAAGCCAATTCAACCGGTCTCACCACCAAAGCCATTTGGTGGCATTCAAGTGCCTTCAAGCCGACCCTTGGGCGATATGCAACCTAAAGCTCCGCCTCCGCCACCCTTGCCTACCGCTGAAGCGAGGTCTCTAAAATCCGATATAGAATCTCTAAAAGCTAGCGGCGGCGCGTCCCCAAGACCGCAGATTATTAAACTGGAAGAAATGAAAGAAGCCCCGATTTTTAAGCCGGGGACTTTAAACCAAATGCCCGGAGCGGTAGCCGCGCCTTCATCTATGGTGTTTAAAAAGTTTGCCAAAATTTTGGGGGGATTAGTGGTCGTTGTTGGTTTGGGCCTCTTGGGGTATTATGTTGTTTATCCTCTAGTTTTTCCAGCCGGAGAGATTGGCCCCTCTCTCGAGCAACAGCGTCCACCGCTTAAAAAGGCGGAAGCTCCATTGCCGCATCAATCTTTATTCTTAATTGCGCCGGATGCTGAAGTTAAAATTAGTCTAACATCCTTGACCCCACCTGATATCTTTGGAGTTGTTCAAACAGAAGCTTTGTCTTCATTGCCGGCAGGCTCCATTAAAGAGTTGGCTATCTCTGATACTAAAGGACAAGTGGCTTTTGCCGACTACGCCGGCTCTTTATTGGAAATTGGCCCGGAGAGTATCCGAGCTATCACCAACGATGATTTCTCCGGTTTTGTGTATTATGACTCCAAGGGCGCTTGGCCGGGTTATGTCGCGTCATTGAAGTCGAGCGTATCGCCAAGCGAAGCTTCCGGGGTTTTGGCCCAGCTTGAAGAAGCTGATGTTAGGAGATTTTATGTAAATGATCCGGGCATAAACGACACTTGGAAGGATGGACCATATAAAGGCTATCCTGTGAGATACAGTTCATTCTCTGCTCCAGGCGCGTCATTAAACTATGGGATATTGGGCAATTATGTAGTGATCTCAACTTCCTTTGATGGTTTGAAAAAAGCGGTAGAATATCTTGGTCTCTAAATATAAAAATCACCCCTCTAACTTTGGGGTGGTTTTTTTATTCTCCCTTTTATAAAGGGAGTACCGCGCTAGCGGGGAGGGATTTTTTCTCTTTGTAAATCTCTTTTTCCTCCCACTTTCGCAAAAGGGGGAGGTTGGGTGGGGGATTTCATTTTATAAATATACAATTTCTATCGCCAGCTTTTTGCCTTGCTCGTGTTCCCAATTGGCTCCGTAAGAAGTTTGCCAATTAGGGATAAAATAAAGAGTCTTTATATAGCCCGACTTGAACATGGGAAGATAAAACGCTTCGCTTCGAGAAGGTGATCGGGCCCCTTGTAGTAAGGGGTTTTGATGATTTTCCACATTGGCCTCTCAAAAGGCATTTGGTCAAAGATGTATAGTTCTTTTCCTTTAAGCCGTCTTATGGTCTGCTCGAAAATTAGGATATTGCCATCTAGCGTGCCCACGCCTCCGGTAGATATTGGCCCGCATACTTGGCCCAAAGGTTGGGGCATTCGCGCGACCACCCTAAGAGCTATTGGATTCAAGTCCTCAAATATTTCAGCTGTTTTTAAAAGATCTTCATCTTCATTCGTCCAGTACTGAAGCATGCCCCATCCTCATGCGTAGCAGATGTATAAAATATACACTTACGCTAATCTAATCGTCAACTTTTTCACCACTTCAAAGATTAATCTTTGAAGTGGTGAAAAAGTTGCATAAGCCAGTATCCTATGCTATACTCCATCCGCTCATTGATAAGTAAAAGAAAGGAGCTCATTCATGCCACAATTCAACCATCTCTCTGATATAAATCCAGAAATACTAAAATTACCTCAATATCTCCAAGATGAATTCAATAAAAGATTTGATAGAGAAGGAACCGCCGATTATTTAATACTCCGAGCCGAAGATTGTATAAATATTATTGAAAATGAGAAATGGGAAGAAATTAAGAAAAAGAATGAGAATCTAAGACGTAAGAAAATGATAGAACAAAATAAACCCTATCTTCAAAAAAAGACATTAGAACAGAACAACCCCCATCTTCAAAAATGGCAAAAACTCTATAAAGAAGAATTCAACATTGATATATCCCAAGACCTAGAAAATCTAAAAATTCCAGAAAAACAAGAAGGTTTTAACTGGTTGATAATCATAACAAAATCTTTAAAACTATCAACCATCTATAATAAACTCAAAGAAAAGTTTAGTTGCGATACATGGATGGACGATATAGACAGAACAAAGGATATAGCCCAAAGACCAGATGCCAACATCTACGCCATCTGGGTAAGAGATAGAATTGAGGCGGATGTTGAATTAAACAATCTCTCCGTCAATCAAATGAAAAAACAAGATATCAACCCCATCACTCTAAAGGAAAGATTGCTTCTAGAGCTCTTCTATTATCAAGATACTAAAGAACATCTTGATCTAGAAAGATGGACCAGCTGCGCCGGCTCGCGGAGTCATTCTGGGCATGTTCCGTATGTGGGTTGCTCTCGTGACCGTTCGGGGCTGTATGTCGATTGGTGCTTTATATCGGATGCGAGTGATGGCTTGAGGTGTCGTCAGGTAGTTTCCGTCAAGCAGTTTCTTTTTAACCTTAAATCTTTTTTTAATTTTTAATCTTTCACTTCAATCCTGTTATTTTTCCTCCCTCAACCTATACCCAAAAACTTCCGCCAAGTGATTTTCTGTTACTTGTTCGGATAGTTCCAAATCCGCCGCGGTTCTCGCGGCTTTTAATATTCTGTAATAACCCCTCGCTGAAATATTGGCTTTGGACAAATAATTTTCTACAAACTTTTCTCCGGCCGAAGACAAGTTGATAAGTTCATCACATTGCTTGGAGGACATCTCTGAGTTATTAAGTATTCTATGCTTCCCGGTTAGTTTTTTGAACCGCTGGGCCTGCATAGAGCGGGCGCCGATAATTTTATTTCTGACATTGGCCGATTCTTCAACGCTCGCGATTTTCTTATCACGCAGTTCATCGAGTTTGATGCGTGGCACGTCAATTTGAATGTCAATTCTATCGAGCAATGGCCCGGATATTTTCTTTTGATAGCGAGCCACCTCATGCGCGCTACAGACGCAATCTTTCTCCGGATCGCGATAAAATCCGCATGGGCACGGGTTCATGGCGGCAACGAGCATAAATCGGGCGGGGAATACCAAGTTGCCTCTAGCGCGGGAGATCAAAACCCGCCCTGACTCCATCGGTTGCCTAAGGGTCTCTAATAAATCTCTTCTAAATTCCGGCAACTCGTCCAGAAATAACACGCCTCTGTGAGCCAAGCTTACTTCTCCGGGTCTAGGATTTTGCCCACCACCTATTACGGAGATTGGCGAGGCGGTGTGATGAGGAGCTCTAAACGGCCTCAAGTTGATAATTGATTTTTCATTCATCATTCCGGCGGCGCTGTAAATCTGCGTGGCCTCTATTATTTCTTCCATCTCCATAGGTGGGAGTATTGAGGTTAAGGCCTCTGCTAACATGGTCTTGCCCGCTCCGGGGGAGCCGATCATTAAAATATTATGTCCGCCCGCAGCGGCGACCGTTAACGCGCGTTTAGCCGATGGCTGGCCTTTGATTTCAGAAATATCTATTTTATGAGTGGCCTCCTCATTGAGAAGGGTCTTAGGTTGCGGCTCAATTTTTATCCTTTCCTCTAAATAGCCCAAGAGCTCCGCTAAATCTTCGACTGGTATAATGTCTATCCCATCAACAATTGCGGCTTCTCGCGCATTGCTTTTAGGAATGATAATTGACGAGAATCCTTCTTTTTTTGCCATTCTAGCCATGTTGATTACCCCGTTTATTGGTCGGAGCTTGCCGTCAAGAGAGAGTTCACCAACAAAAACTTTATCTTTGGTATTAAAATCTTTTATTTGTTCTGTGGCCAGTAGATAGCCGATGGCAATCGGCAAATCATAATGCGATCCGGTTTTTTTAATGTCAGCCGGCGCGAGGTTAATGACTATTTTTCTATTCTCTCTGGCCGGCGGTTTAACGTCAATATTTTTCAAAGCCGAATTAACCCGTTCTTTGGCTTCGTTTAGTGCCTTATCAGCCAAGCCCACGATGGTAAAATTATGAAGACCGACATTTACATCAGTCTCTACTTCTATTAGCCGCGCTTCAATGCCTAAAAGCTCCGCCGCGTATACTTTTGAAAAATGGTTTTTCATAATTCAGTTTCCTCCCCCTTCTAATGAAGGGGGAGGACTAAGGTGGGGGATAATCGTCTTGATAGATTAAAATTCAAAGAAAAACACAAACGTGTTTTGCGTTTGCGTTTTCAAAAACAATTTTATCAAAATATAACAAGTTCCCGTTTTGTCTGTCATTCCTGCGAACGCAGGAATCCAGGTATCCCGCAATTACCATTTTGGATTTCGAGTCAAGCCCGGAATGACAATCGCTTTTCGCGCTCTCCCTGAACCCTAAACCCTCTCTTCCTTCTTATTACATTCCGCGCAATGCCTTGACTCCGGGTTAACTTCCAATACCTCAATTGGAATATCTTTGCCACAGCTTTCACACTTGCCGTATGTCTCTTTATCCATTTTGCGGAGAGCTTCTTGGACATTTTCTAATCTATCTTTTAATCCGGAGGAAATTGCGATATTAGTCGCCAGCTCCTCGGCTTCGTCGGCCTCTTCCGGTAAATCTTCAGAGCTTTCAGTGTCGCTGCCAAATTCAGTAACTTTCACCTCGCCTTTATCATCTTCTACTTCGCCTAATTCCTCTTTTATATCTATTAAAGTTTTATCAAGTTTTTCTCTTAATAAATCTAATTGTTGTTTTGTAAGCATAATTTAATGATAGGAGCAGCCATTATCTATGTCAATGGCAGGCTATGTAACTGTAATAGGTTATTTTAACCTTTCACGCTTATGAACCGGCATTGAAAGATCTCCGAGAATTGGGGGCTTTTTGGAGACTAGGACTTGGGCAAGCGCCCCGGAGCGGGCTCCAAAAAGCCCCCAATTCTCGGAGATCTGCTTGTGAGGGGTTATCAAGTTATCTATATAGATTCTGCAACATCAGCGTAAATATCTCCGCGGCTTCTCTATAAGACTCCCTAACAAGCTGGCTAGATGCGACTCTTCCATATTCCTCGCACTGGTTTTTTAATTCCATCAAAATATTTTTTTCCATTACCTCACTTTCCGGGCTTAATTTTTTATCAATAATTTCTCTGGCCAATCTTAAAACTTCCTCATTTCTTATTTGCACTACAAACACCGGCAGATTCTCTAAAGCTTTGGCTTTAAATCCTTTTTTATCCCACGCGAGGCCGTATTTCAATCGGCCGCCTTTGGAAGTCTTTCGCGCCATATCCTTCTTTCGCGGGTCGGTTGTCACATCAATTATGGCTAAGGGCTTATAAGTCGCGGTGTCAAAAATCAATTCGTCTATGCCAAAACTATAGTCGTCAAATTTAGTTGTTCTAAGAGCAATAAAATTACCTTTAAACCAATGTCTATTGAATAAAATGGTCTTGGTTACTTCCAGGAGTTCGCCGATATTTTTAGCCAAGTTGGTTTCCGGCGTATTCTGCGTTTCAAACATCACTTCTTTCTTTTTTACCAGTTCGGCATCTTGCGCGATCATCTTGGGGTCGTATTGCCCGATTTTAGAGAAAGCGTTCATATCAATTCGCCCCTCCTCATCTATGGGCGCGCCGATTTTTTTGAATCTTTCCATTTCTGATTTCAAAATCGGCTTTAACTTTAAAAGCCGCTCTTTAGCGGTCTCATACATTTCTCGAGATTCAAAACTGGCGCGTTTTTCTCTAGCTTCGTTTTGTTCTGAATAATGGCCTGATTCCAAAAATGGTTTTAACATAAGTTTATTATACAAGGCCATGTATGATAAGCAAGCGATTTTACGGCTCCCCATGGTCCATGCTCCAAGTTTTATGTTTTACGCTCTGGGTTTTACGATTGTTGACTTCCGCCACGCATTTGCTATACTTTTCATATATTTATGAATACAACTAACACAACTACAGAAGAAAAGGATTTGGATTTGGACGCCACAAAGCCCGAAGTCCAAGAGCAATTGACAGCCGAAGACAAGGCCAAGCTTCCGATGCTCGAAGAGATGATGAAAGCAGGCCTAATCTATGGCAGAAAGAAGTCTAAGCTGAACCCCAAGATGAAGTCTTATGTCTATACCGTAAGAAACGGCATCGCCATCTTTGATTTATTAAAGACTTTAGAGAATTTAGATAAAACAACCGAATTTATTAAAGATAAAATCTCCAAAGGAGGGAAGATTTTATTTGTGGCTACTCAAGCTTCGGCCCGAGATTTGGCTGAAAATCTCGCCAAAGAATCAAAACAATTTTATATAACCGCGCGTTGGCTGGGCGGCACGCTTACCAATTTTAAAACCATCAACTCCCGCGTTGAGCGTTTTAAAAAAATGAAAGCCGACAAAGCCGCCGGCAGATTGGAAAAATATACTAAAAAAGAAAGATTGATGATGGATAAAGAAATGGAAAAATCTGCCACTCTTTTTAGCGGCATCGAAGAGATGACCGAATTGCCATCAGCTGTTTTTGTGATTGACGCGATTCTTCATGAAACCGCTGTCCGCGAAGCTAACAGGACAAAAATCCCTGTTATCGCCTTTACCAATAGCGACACCGACCCCGATAAGATCTCTTATTTGATCCCCGGTAATTGCAACTCTAGGCCGTCTATCTCTTGGGTGTTAGATAAGATCGCTTCCGCCCTTAAGTAAATGTTATAATTATTTTTATTGGCTGAGCGAAGTCGAAGCCATACCTAAATTGGTAATTTAATTTATATGTCTTCCGCAGATATTCAAAAACTTCGTGAGATTACAGGCGCCGGCATGATGGATTGCAAACGCGCTTTTGACGACGCCCAAGGCGATATTGAAAAAGCCAAATCTTTAATCATGGAGCGCGGCCTTGTTAAAGCCGAAAAGAAAGCCGACAGGGCAACCGGAGCCGGTATTTTAGAATCTTACATCCATGCTAACCGCGTTGGAGTTTTGTTGGAGCTTCGTTGTGAAACCGACTTTGTCGTCCGTTCCGAGCCGTTTAAAAACTTGGCGCATGAGCTTGCTATGCATATAGCCGCTATGAATCCGCAAGATATTATGGAGCTTTTGAGTCAGCCATACGTTAAAGACTCTTCTTTAACCGTTGACCAGCTTATCAAAAATACCATCGCCGTTGTCGGCGAGAATATGAAAGTCGAGCGCTTTTGCCGCTACGAGATGTAAGTTTAGCTTCACTAGCTTTATTAGTAATTCCCGTGAGTCGAACCGAGCTATAAGCTAAAAGCTATAAGCTAAAAGCTAGTTTATGTTAGATTTCATTCTCCAAATTTCAATAATAGTTAGTTTGTGCGCGGTTATTTATTTATTCGCGAGAGCTCTCCCGCGAGTGGGGGATGATGCTACTTTAAAAGATCCTAAGAAAAGACGCTTCGAAGTATTTTTTAAAAAGTTGCCTCTCAAAAAAATAGACGAAGTCATAAGCGCTTTTCTCGAAAAAATCCTTCGTAAATTTCGAGTCGTGCTTTTAAAATTTGAAAACTTTATAGATTCAATCATTAGTCGTTTGAGAAATGGGAGCGAACCCCAACAAGGCCCCAACTCTAACTCCCAAGACCTTTTTAGCGACAAAAAATAGCCCTTTCGGAGCTGTTTTTTGTTGGGCTTGACAAGTAGGCATAAAGTATGGTATAATATATATAGTTAGCCGGAATGGTTCTGGCTGAAGTTTCAGTGGATAATTGTGGAGGTAAAACCAATGTTGGATCGGCTGAACAACTACAACTGGGAGCGTGTTTTCAACTACGCGAATCCGAAAGCTTGCGATCAGGGGCACGACCATGCACACGGAGGTCCCCAGTCCGTGTTCGGCCCCGGTGTCTCGATCGCTTCTTTCACGCGGGAGGACGTCGAGGAGATCATCGCCATTGAGGAGGATGATGATTCGGAACTCTCGAATTGGATCGGGGTCTTCCGGCTCAGGGATGGTCGCTGGGCCTGTATCCGGTTATGGCACTATTATACGGATAACTGGTGCGTGGGAGTAGATGGTGACTCGCAGGTTGCTGAGAGCAAGCAAGGAATCATCCGGTGGGGTCTCAGTGAGGAGGAGAGAGATCGTCTCAAGCTTCGCCTCGCCTCGCAACCCGTGATCGAGACGCAGGAGCAGGATGGAGGGATTCAGTTCTCGCTCGGCGAGAACTGCAACCTCACCTAGTTACGCAAGGGTTTGCCGCTTTACCCTAAAAAGCGGCCTTTTCATTTTTGTTTATATTCTATACAACATAACGACAAAAAATAGCCCCTTTGGAGCTGTTTTTTGTTGGGCTTGACAAGCGTATATTTATTTGCTATAATGTGTCCTATATGCAAATGAATAATTTGTGTACGTTCATTAAAAGCTTATAAAATGAGGCAGATTGCTATAGGCAATCGTAGCTATAACAGGGGGGCTTGACAAGCGTCTGGCCATTTGCTATACTGTGTTAAGTTACGGTGAGAGCTAAAAAAGCTCCGTAAGTCCGTAAGCCAGGAACGTTGAAATAAGGCGGGCCGAAGCGAGAGGGTTATCGCTGGAACTGGAATGCTACTAGCCGAAAGGTTGGAGTGCGCCAGTTAAATAACCTCTTGCACCAACTTGTCCGCATCAAAAACACATTAAATCGTGGGCCGAAGTCGTAGGGTTATCTGCTGAATACACCCTCCGGCACCAACTTGCCCACAACCAAAACGTTCCATGAGCGGGTCGAAGCTTGAGGGTTACCGCTTAATGTAACTCCCTCCAGCATCAACTTATCCGCTCTAATCTTGGTCAGGTAAATTGGCGAGCCGAAGTGTTAGGGTTACCTGAATGTTACCCCTAGCGCACCAACTTGTTCGCCAAACTCAACCAAATATCGTGGGCCGAAGTCGTAGGGTTACCTGCCTGCAGGAAAGACGCTAGCCGGCAAGGCTAGTAGTCGCCCGCAATTACACCCTGCGGCACCAACTTGTCCACGAAACATAGACGAAAAAGATGAAAAGAGTACGGTTCCGAAGTGTTCGGGCCGGGGGCCCCGCTACGTATGGCGGGGCATTGTTGTTAAGGCGTCCGAAACAAGGAGGAAAAAGGGATGGGCACAAACTACGGTCAGCATTTCAATACGAAGGTAACTCCCCAGTCCGAGCCGATTCCTGGGACCAACCAGGTTCCGAATTCGGCCGGCGGGTATTCATGGAAGGTGGACAACTGGAAACAGCTGGATCGCTTCCTGATTCTTGGCTCCGAGGGTGGCACTTATTACATCGGCGAGCGCAAGCTCTCGATTGATAATGCCAACGCTGTTCTCTCTTGCGTCAAGGAAGATGGCATCCGTGCCGTGAATCGTATTGTGGAGATTAGCGACGCCGGCCGCGCTCCTAAGAATGACCCCGCGCTTTTCGCCTTGGCGATTGCCGCGTCTCTCGGTAACGCGACCACTAAGAAAGCGGCGCTTGACGCCCTTTCTAAGGTGGCTCGTATTGGCACTCATCTTTTCCATTTTATGGAATATGTGAACGGCATGCGCGGCTGGGGCCGCGGTCTTCGCCGAGCAATCGGTGAATGGTATACCGGTAAGACTTCTGATGATCTCGCCTATCAGGCAGTGAAGTATCAGTCTCGCAATGGTTGGTCGCACAGAGACGCTCTGCGTCTCTCGCACCCGCACGCGCCTACCAATGCTCACGACGCGCTTTTCCACTGGATTGTAAAGGGTGAGGCGAAGTATGAGGCACCGACTTTGGTTCAGGTTTTTGAAGCTGTCCAGCAGGCGGATGAAGCCGCGATTGTTCGCCTGATCAATGCGAATCCGAAGCTTCCGTGGGAGGCAATTCCTAGCGAGCATTTGAAGTCAGCTCGGGTTTGGGAAGCTCTGCTTCCTAACCTGCCGCTTACCGCTACTTTGCGCAATTTGGCTCGTATGACGGCGAACGGACTTCTTGCTCCTATGAGCGATGCCGCGAAGGTTGTAACTGATCGCGTTACTAATGAGGAGAATCTTAAGAAGGCGCGTGTGCACCCGATCGCGGTTCTCGCGGCTTTGAAGACTTATGCTCAAGGGCATGGTGAAAAGGGCAAGCTCACTTGGACTCCGGTAACTAAGATTACTGATGCGTTGAACAGTGCTTTCTACAAGACCTTTCAGAATGTAGAGCCCACGGGCAAGAACATCCTCCTGGCATTGGACGTCTCCGGTTCTATGGAGTGCGGAAACGTCTCCGGTGTTCCGGGATTGACGCCTCGAGTGGCTTCTGCCGCACTAGCTCTTGTTACTGCCAGCGTTGAGCCGAATTGCCATATTATGGGATTTTCTCATGAGCTTGTTGATATCGATATCTCTCCCAAGATGCGCCTAGATGATGTGATTAAGAAGATCGGTAGAATCCCGATGGGTAGGACTGATTGTTCGTTGCCTATGTGTTGGGCCGAAAAAAATAAGGCCAATGTTGACCTCTTTAGTGTTTATACCGATAGCGAAACTTGGTGTGGGGGTATTCATCCCAAGCAGGCGTTGGATTCTTATCGCAGAGCAAAAAATCAGAGAGCTAAGCTGGTGGTCGTCGCTATGGTCGCTAACGAGTTTACCATCGCTGACCCTAACGATGCTGGAATGCTTGACGTTGTTGGTTTCGATACCGCGACCCCTGCTCTTATCTCGGACTTCGCTGTTTCTTAGTTTTTAGTATAAGTTTTCCCCCGCCGGAGCGGGGGATTATATTTTTAAGTATTTGGTTATGCTCTTTGCACAGCAGTCAATTGCGTACTACAATTTAAATATGGCAAAATCATGGACAGCTGAGGAAAAACTTAAAAAGTTTAATGAATTGAAGTTTTTGTATGTAGAAAAAGAAATGTCAATCAAGCAAGTAGGTAAGCTTTTAGGTATTGCCGAACAAACCGTTTTTAAAAGACTTCGATATTTTGGAATTTCATCAAATCCAAAACTTAGAAGACGAAAAGATATAATAATTCCAGAAAGTTACACGCCTGATCTAGCTGAATTTTTCGGCATCATGTTGGGCGACGGAAGATTGTCTGGGTCACAAGTCGTAGTTACTTTAGGAACGAAGGAGTTAGAATATGCAGAGTACGTAGTAGAATTAATTAGAAAAGTTTTTGGAGCAAGACCAAAGATAGCCATTAGAAAGAGAGGCTATAAAGATGTGTATTTAGGGTCAGTTGATTTGACAGGATGGTTACGAAGTGAAGGATTGGTTTATAATAAGGTATTAGCTCAAGTCGATGCCCCAAAATGGATTTTCACAAACCCTAGATTTATTGAAAATTTTATAAAAGGTTTTTTTGACACAGATGGTTCAGTTTATAGGTTAAGATGGGGTAACCAGATTTCTTTTAACAACGAGTCGTTACCGTTATTGAAATCTATAAGGGATATGCTATTATATATTGGTTATAGCCCCTCGAAAATTAGCGGCTATAAAGTATATCTTACGAAGAAATCTAATATTGAAAGATTTTTTAGAGAAATTTCTCCTAAAAATCCAAAACATATTAGGCGTTACATAGATTTTTCAAATAATAGGGCAGGTACCTAAGCGGTCAAAAGGGGCGCGCTGTAGACGCGTTGGCTTTACGCCTTCGGGGGTTCGAATCCCTCCCTGCCCACCAATACAAACAAAGGTTGCTTTACGCAACCCAATGCCACCTTAGCTCAGCGGCAGAGCAACTCTTTTGTAAAGAGAAGGTCCCCAGTTCAAATCTGGGAGGTGGCTCACACACACAAATCTCCCAGTTCAAATATGGGAGATTTTGAATTTGCCAATATATAAAAACATGTTTTAGCCATATTGTAATTGTTAATAACTCGTATCATACTAAAAAATAGTATCAAAGTCCGTTGACAAAAGAAAATAGAGAGACAGAACAGTGAAAAGAAGCGCCCGCGGCCTAGCGGCCGTATTGGTAGGAGCGATTGTCGCTGTCACCATATTTGCCGCGCCTATACGAGCGGAAGATCCCGTAGTCCCGGATAAATCGGAAGTTTTAAAAAATGGCGGTTTGGAGCCGACTCAATTCATCGGCCCTGAATTCGTCCTTTTGGCCTACACTCAACTTGAAGAGAATTATTACAAATCAGCGTCGCTCCATAAACCCAAACTTTTTAACGCCGCACTCCTAGGCATCGCTAAATTTTTGAAACATAAAGGCATTGAATTTGTTCCTAACAAAATTGAAGACAATATTGGGGATGCTACGGCTATTGATAAATTCACTTCTGAATATTACCGCGCCGCGGAATTTGCTAAAAATTTGGAATGGGTAGAGGCGACAGATTTGGCTTTTTATGCCACTAAATACATGCTTCATTCTCTCGAGTCCAGCCACGTTTACTTTATGAGCCCCGAACAAATGGAAGAGCGTCGCAAGATGTTAACCGGCGAGGCGTTGTTTAGTGGTATCGGAGTCGTGATCGTGAAGCTCGGCGCGGATAAAAAAACCGATGAATTTGAGGAAGAAAAAGAAGATAAAGACGCTTTTATTTATCTTGCGAAGATCTATCCGGGAGCTCCGGCAGATAAGGCCGGATTCAAAAAGTTTGACCGCATTGTAGAAGTGAATGGCGCGCCGATTAACGGAACAATGAAAGAATTGGTCGGTAAGATTAAAGGCCCGAAAGGCACAGCCGTTAAAGTTACAGTTGAAAGAGTGGGTGAGCGTAAGGTGATTGAAGTTACGCGCGACGACATCAAGCCCCCTGTGCCCGAAGTCAATTTTTATGTAAAAGATGGCAAGCGCATGATGCATGTCGTTCTTCACTCCTTTGAGCCTAGCTCGCTCGGCCATCTTAAAAAAATTCTTATTGATAATAAATACGACGGCCTTGTTTTAGACCTTAGAAGCAACCCTGGCGGCTATGTTGGGGTATTGGGCGCCATTGCCTCTTACTTCTTGAAACCCGAAACTTTGCTATTCACTTCAATTAGCCGCGGTGAACCGCCCAGAAGCTATCGCACTAAAAAACTTTCATTTTACACCAGAGTCCCAATGATTGTTATGATTGACGGCTATTCCGCCTCCGCCGCCGAGATTATGGCGGCCGCTATGAAAGATCACAAGCGCGGCTTAGTGGTAGGTGACAAAAGCGCCGGCGCGGTAGAAGTCGGCACCACTCTAAACCTTACTCATGGCGCAGGCATTGTTGTAGCTATCTCTGACGTTTTGAGCCCTAGCGGAGCGCGTATTGAAAATGCAGGCGTTTTGCCCGATGTGTTGTTGAAGCTAGAAGATGATCACGTCAAAGCCGGTAAAGACATGCAACTCGATATTGCTGTCGGTGTTTTGCTAGATGAAATTAAAAAATAATTTAACCCCCCGCCTCGGCGGGGGATTTTATTCTCCCTTTCATAAAGGGAGTACCGCCGGAGGCGGGGAGGGATTTTATTTTATCAAGCCAAAAATGATAATATTAGTTTATGAGCCGGAAAAATATTTTTTTAATAACGACTTCGGTTGTCGTCATCTCTGCCATAGCTATCTTAGGCGGCACGGGTTTTCAAATAGGTGACAAACCAATCGCGCAGATTTTTAATAAAAAAAGCGCCTGCGACATTAAGCCCAAAGCGAGAGAGTTTAAACAGAAGCCGTATTATTCCGGCCCATTGATAGACGCGCATGTGCATATGCCTACTCCTTCTAAAATAGTTGGCAGTGTCGCCGGGCGTTTCGGCTTTGCGATGCCTGTTTTAGGCGGCAACCTTACAATAGATTATATTACCTGCCTTTTTGAAAGCGAGGGCATCAAAAAAGCTGTCGGGTTTTATATTGTGCCTAGATTTGCCGATGGCATTGTTGCTAGAGCGGTTAAAAAATATGAAAAGCAACATCCGGGGAAAATTGCGGCTTTTTTTATGCCGCCGCCCATTAACTTTCTTAATTTAGGAATAGATACGATAAAAGATATTTTCACTAAACACAAAGGATTGTTTAAGGGAGTAGGTGAATTAAGGGGTGATTTTGAAAACGCGCAAAATTTAGAAAGCCCGTATTTTGAAGCGTTATTCAAAATGGCGGAGCAAAACAATCAGATAGTCATGATACATCCTAATCGCCGCCAAAGAGATGTGGTTGAGGGTTTATTGGAAAAGTATCCCAAAATCACCTTTCTTTTCCACGGGGGTAGAGAAGAAGAATGGGTTGCGGACATATTTGATAAGTATGATAATTTTTATTATTCGCTTGATGCGAATTTGGTACCGCTCTACGGCTGGAATAGGGAGCATATCTCCGATGAGCCCACCAAAGAAGAATTTTTGGCATATTTTAGGGAGAATTTTAATGCCAGGTTGGGGAGAGAGGTTGATAGATGGAAATGGAAAATCGAAGCCCATCCAGAGAGGTTTGTCTGGGGGACCGATCGTTGGTATGAATGGCATTTTGATTTAGAAGTGGGCGGTCTGCTGGAAGAATTCGGCCGATCTTTTATCGGCCGGCTTTCCGGAGTAGCCAAGGAAAATTTTGCCTACAAAAACGCAGAGAGGATGTTAGGCGGGCGGTAATTTGATTTTTCTATTCATTGCGGAGCTTGGTGAATAATAGCCCCAGATCGTCATTGCGAGGCCGCCCGTTGCAATATTACATTAACTTTATTTAAAATAAATCATAAAGTAAAACAAGACCTCTCAATGGCCATTTTATATATTATTCAACCAAGTTGGGCCATATGAACTTTGTTTAATTAATAATATTGTGGTATACTAAATACATTAAGATTAATAGGTAGAACACAAGTTCAATAAATAAACCAATAATGAATAAATCTAAGTTATCTGATATGTATCTTAACAAAAAAATGTCCATTAAGGATATTGCTCACTATTTTAATTGCTCCACGCATAAAGTTAGTTATTGGTTGGATAAGCACGATATTCCTATAAGATCCATAAGTGAAGCGATTTATGTTAAAAACCATCCCAAGGGCGACCCATTTGAGCTAGTTGACCCTCAAAATACAGGTGATGGGATTTTATTTGGCTTGGGGCTAGGCCTTTATTGGGGCGAAGGCACCAAAGCCGACCCTAGCTCCGTGCGTTTAGGAAATACTGATCCCGAGCTTTTAAAAAAGTTTATGAGTTTCATGCAGAAATTTTTCAAAGTTAAAAAAGATGATTTCAAATTTGGGCTACAGCTGTTCAACGACATGTCCACAGGCGAAGCTCTGGACTTTTGGGTAAAAAAGCTTAGAATAAAACATAGTCAATTCTATTCGCCAATAGTTACTAAATCTGGCTCAATAGGCACTTATAGAAAGAAAAGCCGGTATGGCGTGTTGACTGTGTATTATCATAATAAGAAGTTGAGAGATATTTTAGTAAATATGTTGCCAATGTAGCTCAGTGGTAGAGCAACTCCATGGTGGGCCGTAAGCCCCGCCCTCTATAAAAGCAATTTTATAGAGAATCCCGAATAACGGTTAAAGGCCAGGAGTGGTCAAGACCGTAGCGCTCCAAGAGCGCTCGAACGACTGACAATGGGTATCCCGTTTAGGCGGGATTAAGATACAGTCTAGCCCTCTTATAACAGTATCAAGAAGAGGTGTAAGCGAAGGAGTAGGTCGCCGGTTCAATCCCGGCCATTGGCTCAAATATGGAAACAAATCGTCGCCAGGATTGAACCGGAAGGGGCGATGGGGAACGGGAGTTCCCCAAGGCGGAAATACTAAAACCGAGGGGTTCCCAAGCGCAGTCTCGACGGCTTTTGCGTCGGGACGAGCAGTGAAATCCCGGCCATTGGCTCAAATTACGAATTTTAAAAATAGACAAATGGCCAGAGTTGAACTATTTTTTCATGGAACAACTTATTCCAAGACCCGAAAATTTATTTGAAAAAAAACCTAAGTTGAAAGACTTGGATGTTAAGGGTAGAGAAATCTTTGGTTTAGAGCCAAAGCTGGAAAAGTTTTCCAAGCTTAAAGAAGGAGAAGACTTCAAGATTATTTTTGAAAACAAAGATCTAAAAACCGACCATCCGCTGGTGGAGGATTTTTTATTTGTTAACCCCGAGAGCGGGGATGTTAGAAGACTTGTAGAGCCCCCACATTGGAGAGCGTCTTCTTTTGATGGTATTCGCGGCGTTTTTCAATCGGGCCGGCTAGCCGATTATTTTTACACTTCTAACACTAAAGGAGTCGGTTATTTAAAACCGACTTTAAAAGGAGGTCGTAGCTTATCGAGTTATGATGATTGGAAAAGAGTAGACGAATACAATAGAGATAATGTGTATGGCATGGCCGGACAAAAAGATTTTGTCGATACTAACGGGGATAATTTGGTTGATAAGTCAAAATCTTTGATCAAAGAAGGCTTGCGCACGGAGTGCTATGCCGTTATCGCCAAGTTAACTCACGTTTATTATAAAGGAGATCGTGTATCCGTTGCGGAGCTACGCAAGAAGGGTGTCATTGTCTCGCAAAAAGATTATGAGCCGGAGATCGGTATAAGATATTTAAAAATTAATAACCGTGTTGCCGAAGTTAAAGAGGCAAGCTCCAAACGCGCGAGGACTCTATTTGTAAAAGCATTTGATGTTTTCAATAAAGAAACTCAAGATAAAAATTTGGATTTTCCCGTCATCCAAGTCGGCGATAAAAACAGCGAAGAAATATATTTTAGAGAATTTTTCAGACGCATGGGCGCTAATTTGGGCATAATGCAAAGAAGTGATCTGAGCTTATGGCACATGCACTCTTCAAATATTACTTTAGCGGCCGAAATCGTTGATATTGGACCAATGGCCTCGCGGGGGATAGAAGCTTGTTTTAAAGATTTACGAGATGCCGCGTACGCTTTAAAAGCGCTCATGGGCGCCGGTAAAGCCCAAGGGTTATCCGTTGGTAAAATTGAAGAGCTAGCGCCGATATTTCTCACAGCATTTGAGGAAAAGCTCTCCACTCGTCAACAAAAGTGGAAGCGGGCGGCTGAAAAAATAATAAAAGCGGCGCTTGTGGACGGTAAGCGACTGGTGAGCTTAAAACATGGCGAGATTGAAGCTTGGGGATTGGATCTTTGACTTTGTAATTAATTTCGGCTATACTATTTTATATATTATTAGGAGTGGTTTTTAAATCTTATGGCATCAAAATATAGTGAACATATAATTAAATTGAAGTGCGCCGATTGCGCCAGGGTTAATTATTATACCCGCAAAAACAAGAAAAAAGTTGAACGCAAAGTTGAGCTCAAAAAGTTCTGCAAGTGGTGCAGAAAGCATACTAAACACAAAGAAAGCAAGAAATAGTCTTTCTTAAGATACAATGACTATAACAATGACGATGACATATGATATTATATTATTGTCATCGTCATTGTTATATAAGGGGGCATAGTTCAGTGGTAGAACGATTCTCTCCAAAAGAAAAAACCAGGGTTCGATTCCTTGTGCCCCCGCCAATAAAATCATCAAGTAAATAAGGTACATTTTCGACCCGCCAAGTGGGACGTTAGAACCCCTTGCAAAGTTTTGTGATATAAGCTACTATCTTTGTAGCAACCAAAGAAAGGAGATAAAGAATGGACAAGTATAACGGCTGGGCAGGTCTTTGCAAAAACTGTAAGGGAAAAATATTTACGATGGCGATACACAGATGCTCTGAATGTAAGACACAAGGAACAAACTCCAGTTTCAAGCGATGCGCAACTTGTGCCAAAAAACAAAACAAATGCTCTTTCTGTGGTAAAAAAATCAACTAATAATTTCAGTGGGGAGGCGACTTGCCCCCCCCTTTTTTAATTGACCTCGGCAGCATTAACCGTTAGCTTTGGAATAAAGAATCTCTCGGCTGTATTCATCCAACAGGTCCTAACATCGTCCACGACCCCCCGCCTTCGGTCGCCGAAGCGACCTTAACATATATCCGATTATCCACACAGCGCCCGTTGACTTTTTGTTTGGGTGGGTATATATTTACAACATAAACGCCCCAGCCAGCCGCAAGGTCCGCTGGGGTTTCTGTATAATGGCTACAACTTATTTACTCATTGACGGAGAAAACTTTAAGAGGAAAATAGCTGTTGTTTTGAAATCTTTTGATAATAAGCGTCCAGTTCGGCACGAATATAATTTCAGAGGTTTATTTGATAAAGTTTTGAAAGATACCAAGCTAAAACGCGTCATTTTTTATTTTGCCAGAGTTAAAGAGCATCCGGACACAAAAGAAAAATCCAAAACGCTTATTGAGGAACAAAGATTACTGAAAACTCATCTTGAAAAACAAGGTTTTGATGTTATGCTCTCGGGCAGAATAAGAGGTCAAATGGAAGACGGATTTTGGAAAAAGAAAATCCTGGTTTTCAAAGAGAAGGGAGCTGATGTGAAAATCGCCGTGGATATGGTTAGTTGGTCTTGTGATAAATTGACCGATTCTATAATTTTAGGAAGTTCTGATTCTGACTTACAGCCAGCTATCAAAGAAATAAGAAAAAGAGGAGTAGAATGTATTTATCTTGGTTTTGAAAACGAGCCAAATAAAGGGCTAACCTTTACCGCCAATAGAACGATTTTAATAAGAAATTCGGAAATATTAGAGTTTATTAAAAATGGATAGTTATATGGAGAAGCGTGGTGGCTTTAAAACAGGTTCTAAAGGGTGGTAATTAACCGTTGCCCCCTATGCTATCATTAAATAGTGAAACAAAAACTTTTTATAATCGGGATATGGGTTATAGCTCTTGGCGTGATAATTATTGGTTATCGTCTTATATCACCGCTTTTTGTTGATGTAATGATTAATGAAGAAATGCCCGAAGGGGCAAAAAAAGTTGAGCCGGTGGTTTTTGGTGAAGGTAAATTTTTGGGTGTGTCGGGGCATAGCGCGTTTGGAACCGCCAAGTTATTTGCGTTGGGTGATGAGCATTATATCCGCTTTGAAGATGATTTTAAAATTACTAACGGCCCGGATCTTTTTGTATATCTCGGTAAAAACGGCCGATATGATTCAAACGCGAATCTCGGCAGTTTGAAGGGCAATATTGGCGCTCAAAACTATGTAATACCCAAAGAGTTAAATCCGGCAGATTACGATTCTGTATGGGTCTGGTGTCGGGCATTTCATGTAGGATTCGGAGTGGCAAGCTTGAAATAATATTTTTATAACCCAAATTAAAAACTCCTCTGCAAGAGGAGTTTTTAATTCATTATTCAAGCGCTATTATTTCACCGGTTTCGGCATTAACGTATATTTTTAGGAGCGCCGAGCCAAGCATGCCCAAAATTCTCCAAGTAGTTTTATTATTTTTTAATTCAGCTTTTACCGATAGCAGTCTATCTATATACTTCGCTGAAAAGACGGCATCCACCGCTTGTTCCGCGGAAACTTTTAACTTTTCTTGATCAATACCCAATGGGATAACTACAATCTTCCCTCTGACAAGTTCCAGTTTAGCGTTAGGGTCAATTGAGGAATTGGGGTGAGTCTCGCCATTCTCATCCATTCCTACATTGCCCGAAAAATCTCCAACACCCCCTATAAACTCAACTTTTTTGCCAAAGCGTTGTATTTCGGGGCCCCGTAACGTCGTTAGTTTGATCACTGGTGCGAATATGTACTCGCCATTACCAGTCGAGTGCAGTGACTTGTCAGCTTCGAAATCCAAGACCACTCCGGAACTTCTGTTCTCCTCAACTATCAAATTAGTTATGATTTTCATCTCGCCTGACGGCAGTTTGGCGATCTTGGGAATATTGTTTTGTGTTACAACCACGCTATCAACTACCAGTCTTATCTGGTTATATGTACCCTTAGCTAAATTAATTTCAGCCAAAAATTGAGGCGCTCCGCCCTCTCTTTTTAGTTGCAAAAGGTCAAATGTCATTTGTTGATTAACAACCGGCACCCAACCTCGGCCCGGCACCTGAATGGAGACTTCGCTGATTGTCATAAATAAAGATTGTAAATTTCCTAGAGCCACTGCCGCGTCTTTAATGGCAAAAACCACCGGACTGGTTTTAGCGGTAGCCGGAGCCGGTTTTGATGTTGTCGGCTTTTGAACAATTGGCTGGCCCGGGGTTTCTTCTAGAGAAGAAGTAGGTGTTCCCAACTCTTGTTCCGGCGCCGGCGCGGGTTTATAAAATGTTAAAAGACCACCCAATAAAACGACCGCGATAATTCCTATAATTAATTTAAATTTATTCATAATATATTAAGTATACAATATATCAATAATAGGTTATGCACAGACGCAGATAGGCGAGAGTCGGGGAGCGCCCGCAAGGGGGAAGGACTTTTAGAAACCACTCCGCCATTGCAATGACAAATTTATAAATTATTCACCAAACTCACCTTAAGCGATCTTGCAAATAATAAGTATACATGTTACTCTACTCTCGTTCCTTAACAACCCCAAAGCCCAAGGAGTTCCCATCCATGAAAGACCTACTCACAGAAATCATCGATATTAATCCTGAAATCTCTAAACTGGAATCCTGCCTCCAACAAAAAGTCTTGAATCTATATAACCAAGGAGAAATATGGGTATTAGCCGCC
>Ga0209515_10001123_pt1 | contig 46217 bp, 35 predicted proteins | sample Subgroupgradi54m_FD_187454 | JGI IMG/M metagenome (GOLD analysis project Ga0209515, IMG submission 187454) | Subsurface groundwater microbial communities from S. Glens Falls, New York, USA - GMW60B uncontaminated upgradient, 5.4 m (SPAdes)... ... | reverse complement strand
GACATTGAAATGATGGAAAAACTGGGTGGGTCAGAGTTCGCGGGATACGTCCGGGATTTTGAAAAAAACCGCCTGCCAGAACTCGAAACATTGAAGCCGACCGAACTTCAGGCCGTCGCCAACGAACTTCAATCCATCCACAGTAGTCTGGGGCAATTCGGGGATAACTTCGGAGAAAAAATGGACGAGGCGCTAAACCCCACCCGCCTGGCAGATGCCAAAAAAGCCCGCCGTGCCATTGCGCAAATCGCCCATGCCAAAAGCGTGGAAGAGGTCAAAAGCATACTTGCGGAACTGGGGCCCAACCGAGTGCAGTATGTGAGCCATCAAAAATTCGAAACGGAATACCGCCGCTACACCACCACCGGCCACATGGTGTTTTATGAGCGGGGCGAGGACTGGGCCATCATTTTGGACGCAAGCGCCCTGAGAAACAAAGAGAATCTCCGGAAACTGCAAAAACAGATCACCCATGAACTCCTGCATCTGGAGTTTGAAAGAAACGATGAATTGAAATCTTTGTGGTCGGAAACGTATACGACAAATCCTCAATGGCCCGCCATCAAGCAAGCTTTCGTGGATGCCTTTCCAGCCAAAGCCCCGCCCGATTACAAGGGGGTAACCAAAACGCAATACACCGTCGGCGACTGGTCGAATGAAGCCGTGATGAGCGAACTGTACGCCATGCAGAATGAGTTGGGGCGTGAGCGGGTTTTTGATAAGAGTCCTGTGGGGAAACTGAATAACCTGATTTTTACCGCCGGTATTGGCGCGGCGGCGCTCGCAAAAGAGGGAGGCAAGCCTGTACCGCAAGAATTGTTCCGTGGATCTGAAGAAGGCGTCGATGAGGCAGCCATGCATGGCGCCATGGGGCATGCCGATGAAGAGCACGCCGAAGGCGGCGGCGAGCATGGCAAGATCTCTGAAACGGCCAAGGGCGCTTACGAACAAAATCAGAATGACATTGAAATGCGGGACAAAGAACTCAAAGAGCTCATCGGTTCGGAATACGTGGGGTACATCCCCGCGGTGGGCGATATTCTTCACCTGATGAAAAAGTATCTGGAGCGCACCAAAACCCTCAACCACAAACTCCGTGAAACCGGCAGCGGATTTTTAGTGGCCGAAATCGCCAACCGGCTGAAAACCCTAAAAGACGAAATGGTGAAAATCGCGGCGGTCATGGCCAACATCGGCGCAAAAATTCCAAATGAAAAAATGGGCCCCTTCCGCAAGCTGTGGCAGAACCTCACGTTTTTAAGCATTTCCGATATCTTCCACACCGGCCATCAGGTGGTGGAATACATTGAGCGCCGCCACAAACGGAAGGAAGAAGAGGCTGCGGCCAAACTGGGCATGGCGCTTTTCGGAAAAACAACGCTGGGCCGCGAAGCCATGGCGCAAAAGCTGAAGGCCGAAGAAGCGGAAGTACATGAATGGCAGGAGCGGTACCACCACTTGGGTGCCTTCGAACTTTTTGAGCTGATCGATGAAATTGCCGACGCCGCCCTCACGCCGAATAAAGACCAACTCAAAGCCATTTTGCGAATTTTGGCCGAAAAAGGGCGCCTGGACTGGCGTCAGCCGGGACTTTGGAAAGCCCTGAATAAGCTCCAGGGCGCCGTGCATTTAACCCCCGGAGATCCGGTCCTTTCAAGAAATGTTCCGTTGCTCCGCCAAAAACTCCACACCGCCATCGGAAACATCTGGGAATTCGATGAATATCTGAAGCTCGACAAGCAAAATGATGACGCCTACGAAAGCGGTAAAAAGAAATTCGAGCCCGTGGCGGATAGTATTCAGGCCAGCCTGACGGAACGCATGGGGCAGTTGCTTCAGCAGCACATTGACGAAAAGCACCATCATGGCTATTCCCAGGTCGACCCCCAGGAATTTGAAGAAATGATTGAATATGCTATCACCAAAGGCAAATCCAGCGCGGAAGCGACTATGTTTTACCTGATGGCCGGGACCATTCACGGACTTTTAAGACCCGACCGCGGAATGGTACTGGATAAAAATCTGAACACCTGGCCGGCCACCCAGTGGATTTACAGCAAAGAGCCGCCGCTCGGGCAGGAGGATTACAAAGCCTACGCGGAAAAATATTTCGGAGATGAATTAAAAAACAATAAACCAGGCTGGCAATTTAAAAATTTCTACTGGACGCAGATCCAGAATGACGAAATGACCATCCAGCGCGTACGCAAATCCGTCAGTGAACGCGGATGGGATCACGACTGGTCACGCACCATCATTGCTCTCGGGGAATCCGATACCGTTAAGCGCTGGCTCCAGGGTAAATCCGGACAGGAAGAAGTAAAACCGACGGCCATTGAAAACGGAATGGTGGGATTCCTGACGTACTTAGAAGAAAACGCGAAGGTGGCCGACCGCATTGATTTCCGCAAACATTTTTGCCGTACCATGGGAGCCATCACCATGGCGGATGGCATTCTGGATGACGTGTATCCGCAACAGGCCGGCGGCGCTCCCTTCACCCGCATGCGGCCTTCCATTGCCAATGCCAGCGCGCGCGAAGTAACCATGGGCCACCATGGCGACTGGACGGTGCAGGAACACCGGGATAAAATGCAGAAATTTTTAAGTCTTTTTGACGCGCCGCTCTTTGAGCTTTTGCGTAATCAGCAGAAATCGCATGACAATGCCGATGGGCTGGCGACGGAAATCAGGGGATACCTGAATGAGCATTACCCGGGCCAAAGTACTATCTGGAATACCATGAAAACCGTGGCTCATGTGTTCGATAAAACCGAACAAATCATCAAGGCGGTCACCGATAAATATACCGATGCTGAATTTCTGGAAAGGATCAAATGGCTGCGCAGTAGTGATCCGGCCATCCAGGCTGTAGAAAGCCAATACCATGTTACCTCAGGCGGCGGAGGCGGACACGGAGGCCATTAAGTCGTGTGCACCGGGTCGATGTCGGCCCGCCAGCCCTTGGGCACGCGCCAGTGGCGAAACAGAAGATCGGGGCTTTGGCCCTGCACCAGCACATGGTAATAATAGCGGTTGGCCATTTTGGGGATGAGCGCGGGGGCGGCGCTGACCCTGAAAGGCAAATCATTCACTTTAAAAAGGTCTTGCAAGGTTTCTTCCTCGGCTTCGATGTGCTTCCGAAGTTTTTCGGGATCCACCCCCACCACCGTGAATTTGATGAGGCGCGAATACGGGGGGTAGCCGGCCTTCTGGCGGTATTTTAGTTCCTGTTCCGCAAAAGCCAAATACCCGTAACACGCAGCCTGGGTGATGGCAAAGTGGTCGGGCTGGTACGTTTGCAAAATCACCTCGCCGGTGTTTGCCGCGCTCCGGCCGCAACGTCCCGCCACCTGGGTGATGAGCTGGAACAGCCGTTCGTGGCTGCGAAAATCCGGAACGGAAAGGCCGATATCCGCCAAAATCAATCCCACCAGGCTCACGCCTTCAAAATCTAGCCCCTTGGCCACCATTTGGGTGCCAATGAGAATGTCGTACTCCCGCCGCAAAAACGCCTGGTAAATGGGTTCAAAACCTTCCTTGCCCGCGGTGGTATCTTTGTCGGCGCGGATCACGCGGGCTGCCGGATATAGCCGACGCACTTCTTCTTCCACGCGCTCGGTGCCCACGCCGATGTATTTAATGTACGGCGACTGGCACGCGGGGCAAACCCGGGGCGGCGCTTTAACAAAACCGCAATAATGGCAAACCATTTGGGGTTCCCCGAGCGGACGATGGTACTTGAGACTGATCGCGCAATGCGGGCATTCTTCGGTGTAGCCGCAATCGCGGCAAACCACGGCCCGGGCAATCCCCCGCTGATTCACGAATAGAATGATCTGTTCATGCCGTTCCAGCCGTTCCGTGATTTTTTTCTGCAGCCGAAGGGAAAAAATGCTGAAATTCTTTTTTTTGAATTCCTCGCGCAAATCCACCACGGTGATGGGCGGAAATTCGGCCTGATGGATGCGTTCGGAAAGCGTCACGAGCGTGTAATCCCCTCTCTGTGATTTGAAGTAACTTTCCAGTCTCGGCGTGGCGCTGCCCAGAATCAGCCGCGCGCCGTGGAGCTCGCTCATTTTTTCAACCACACGGTGGGTTTCGTAATATGGGGCCGATTCCTGCTTGTACGTCCATTCGTGTTCTTCATCCATCACAATCAAGCCGAGGGCGGCAAACGGGGCGAACACCGCCGAACGGGATCCCAAAACCAGCCGTGCCTGCCCCGTGCGCACACGCTCCCAGGCCTCGGCTTTTTGCTTGTCGGTCAGGCGTGAATGGATCACGGTGATCGCGTGGCCGAACAACGCCTCAAAATAATGAAACACCTGCGGCGTCAGCGCGATTTCGGGGAGCAGAAGCAAAGCCTGCTTTCCCGCGTTCACGGCTTCTAAAATCGCCCGCAGGTAAAGTTCCGTTTTCCCGGAACCTGTGACGCCATGCAAAAGCACCGGCTTTGGGCTTTTTTGGATTTCATTCCAGGCGGCCTCTTGAGCAGGGGTCAATGTAAGCGTCGGCGCCAGCGGAGTCGGCGCGGAAACAGACGGAGCGGCGGCCACGTCGGGCAATTTCCCCTCCCAAATCCGTTTGGGAACCATCAGCCGCAGGGTTTTGGTCAGGGACGTGTGGTAGAACTCAGCCAAAAAATGGGCCAGCTTCACTTGCGCCTCCGGGAGCCGCAGCGGCAAAAGTTCCCCAATAGGCTTTATGGCTTCCGCGGTTAGCCCTTCCGGGAGCGTGGAAACAAATCCGGTCACAATGCCCTGAACTGTTTTTCCGCGGAAGGGCACGCGGACAAACTGCCCCAGCGGGGGCTGAATCGCCTCAGGGAGCCCATAAGTGAGCGGCTGGTCAAACTCGCCTGATTTTTTGCAAACAAGAACGCTCGCGTAATTCATGACTCTTATGTTAAAATAATTCCAAAGAAAAAACCAAATGAGATTCAAATATACCGCACTCAGCCCGAACAATCAAAAGGTGGAAGGCGTGCTCACGGCCGAAACGCTGGCGCTTGCCCAGGAGGAAATGCATAAAATGGGCTTTTCAATTCTCTCGCTGAACGAAATTGCCGAGAGCGAATTCGCGAAACTGAAAATCGAAAAAGAAGCTAAAAAAACCGCGGAAGGCATTAAGGCCTTCCGTTTTTCGGCGATCGACCCCAGCGGCAAAACCGTGGAAGGGACGATCGATGCCGAAAACGACGCCAAAGCCTTCCGGCGCCTGGTCACGGAATACGGATTCCGGGTGAAAGAGCTTTACACGCTTGGGGCCGGGGAAAACGAGCGGAAAGCGAGCGGCGCACGAGTCAAAGAACTGGAACAGGAACTCAAAGCCTCAGGCATCGACCCCGAAAGCTTCGCGAAGAAAAAAGAAGAAACCGACACCCAAAGTGCCGTCAACCCCGAACTCCTGGGGGAAATTGACCGGCTGATTCAAAACACCAAAAAAGTCCTCGGGGAAAACAAGTCCTTGTTCAGCCCTCCGCGGCTCAAAGCCATCGAAACGACGCTCGGGGATCTGGAACGCATCCGCACCAGCAACAACATCAAACACATCGCCGAAGTGGCGAGCCAGCTTCTCGAAGTGATCCGCCATCCCGACCTGGCCGGAGCCACGGAAAAGGCGGAGGTGAGCCCGGCCTTTGAAGAGATCAAAAAACCCACGCGGCTCGAAGACGAATTGAAAAAATACAAACAGGCCTTGGGCCTGAGCGGAGTCCGGTCGCTTTTTGACCGTATCAAAAAAAGTCTGGGGCATCTGGGGGGAAAGTCACCCCTTCCGCAGCCCGAGCCTTCCGATCCAAGCCCCTCTTCCCCAAAAACGCCGACAACCTCGGATTCGCTGGCGCCAAGCTTCAAAAGAATAGTCCGCAAATTCATCGAATGGCAAAAGGCCCCCAACGCGGTGGCCAGGCAGGCGCGCCATTTTGAATTGATCGAGGCGTGGGCGGCATGGCGCAGCGCCAAAAAACCCCCGGCACAACAAGCGGCTACTCTCTCCATCGCTCCGGCCGCTCCAAAAGAACTCGTCCCAGGCAAACCCAAAAAAGACTTCACCCTTCTGTTCCAGGAAATCGACAGTTTTTCGAGCTGGCTTCTTTTTTTCTACCTGGGTTATTTCTTCCTGGCCAGTTTTTCACTGGAAAAAAACGTGGGATTGCCGGAATCGTTCGTCGTCAAAACCCTCAAGTCCCCCCTGCTCCTCAACGTGGCGCTCGGGCTCCTTTTCACCCATCTGCTCCTCAAAATCAAACTGAAGGCCTTCCGGCAAAACGCGCTGGGATCCCTCTTTTTGTTTTCTTTCGGCTATGGCGTCCTTTTCCTGATCCTGTCGAACTTTTAACTTTCCCTTTTCCCAAAATTTGATAGGATAGGAAAGAAGACAGCTTTTAAAATAAATACACCCTGATAAAACAAATCATGCGTTCAAAACGCGGAGGAATCAAAAGCTGGATGGTCTTCGCGATCGTGCTGATCGCCCTTTTTGGGTTGCTGTTCGCCTGGCAAAAACAAAAAGAAAGCGCTTTGTCCGGGGGGCCTCCCCTGGAACAAACGGGCCTTTCGGGAAAATCCTTTGCGCCGGCTCAGGGATTGAACGCTCAGGAAAAGGCCGCTCAGGAAAATCAAACGCTTCATCAGGCCTGGACCACAGGTCAGGGGGACCTTTGCCGTTCCATCACCGACGAAGCCAAACAGAGACTGTGCCTGGATCAGCTGGCTTTGAATCAGGCCCTCCGGGATAAAAACGAAACCCAGTGTGACTCCCTCAATGATCCCGCGATCCGCCAGCAATGCAAAGACCAGGTTTATGCGGCTCTGGCCTTGAGCGAACTCAATACGGCTTTTTGTGAGAAAATTTCAGAAGCGTCGCTCAAGCAATACTGTTTCGACCGGCTCCAGTCGCTCCTCGCCGGAAGCGGCGGTAACGCAGCCTCCTGCGAAAAAATCACGGACACCACGCTGAAGACCCAATGCAAAGATCAGGTGCAGTTTGCCGCGAGCACCCAGAACACCGACTCCGGCGGCTGCGACAAAATCACCAAGTCCTCCCTTAAGGAGCGCTGTTCGGCGACCGTGGCTCAAAACCAAAAAGTTCTCCTTCTCGCCCAGGCGCAGGCGCAGGTCGTACGCAAGCCCGTGAGCGCGGCCGTCCTGATCAACACCTGTGAAACCCTGGGGGAAGAGGCCTCCGGCCCCTGCCGCGACCAGGCGAATTATAATCTGGCGCTGGAAAAGAAAGACTTGAGTTACTGCCAAAAAATCACCGATTCGGTCAAACAAAACGAATGCCTGGAAGTGCAGGGCGGGAACCTCAACCGTTTTTACCTGAAACAAGCCATCGCCCAGCATGACGCGTCGTCCTGTCAAAAAATCCTCAACGCGGATTTAAAAACCGCCTGCATGACTTACGCCACCGCCCAATGAACCGTTTTCGCCTGCTCACCATTGGCTTTTTATTTCTTTTCACCAGCGTGGGCTCGGCCTACGCCCGTACCCCTATCACGGGAACGGTGGTCGGCGATAAAATGGGACTGATCCATATGGATTACACCACGGCCATCCGCCCACCCGGGTACGCGGGGCCCCAAACGGATTTTGTCTTAAATCCGCGTGATCCGGCTTACACCCAACCCGGCCTTTCGGACTTTACCGCCCAGGTGTATGACTTGAGCGATCCGGGAAAATGCAATGAATCGAGCTGTGCCCTCGCCGGATTTTTGTGGAGCGACACGATTGGATGGATTTTGATGGACGGCTCCCAAATCAAAAATGCCCTTCCGGATCCTTCGGGCTTCCCGGATAGCGCTTTCGCGCGCGCTCACTATAATGGGGCGCTTTCGGGATATTTATGGAGCGAACACGCCGGCTGGATCCGATTGTCTTCGGATGATTTAGGCGTCACCACTCCTCCTGCCAGCCAAACCGCCGACACCTGGGGGGTTTATTTTGATCCTTCATCGGAAGTCGTGGTGGATCCGGGGGGCGAAGGAACGGCCGACGACCGCACCCTCGGGAGACCTTTCCACGGCTACGCCTGGAGCGAGCATTTAGGGTGGATCAAATTCGGCCCTGAGTCCGGGGACTCCGCCTTTGGCGCCTACACCACCTGGATTCCCGACCGGACGCCTCCGGAACTCCTGATTGTAGGAGATAATAAATGGTTTAAAAATACCAGTGTCGAGAGGGTCATCACCTGGCCCGGCGTCGCGCGCGATTCGGATTCAGGTCTTCGGGAAGTTACCGCCAGATTTACCGTCGCCCGTGATTCTTCCCCCGATTTCATCGGCTGCCAGGTTCCCCTGGGCGTCGATGCGGTGGTTTCAGATAATACCCTTTCCCTCACCATTCCCTCCATCGGGGATCTGTCGAATGCCACACTGGGGTATTGCAAATACACGCTTTCGGGGCATGTTTCCAATAATGCCGGCTTAACCACCACCCTAACAGCCCCCATCACGTTTTACGTACGCGCGGGAGATGTGAATGTATCCAAATCCGGGATTTCACTCCCGATTTCCTCGACCGGAGTGGCCGACGGCAAAAACCCCGTCACCTTCAACCTCAATCTCGTCGACGTAGCCAGTAATCCCGTGGTGGATATTGATTGCTCTGGCTGTCCGGGGCGCCACGTGAATGTAACCGGACAAGTTGAAAACCATATGTGGTTTGATTCGATCTATCACCCCCCCGCAGAAGCAACACCTGTTCGGGTAAATTCAGCGTATTTGGATCGTGGAACTCTCTCTGTTCCTCCAACTCTCGGTATCGCCACCGAAGCCCAGAAGTACCCCTTTAAAATGACTACTTACGCGCCAACGACAACGACGTATTCCCTGCGCTTCCTGAGCTTCGATGTCACCTTCAGCGAAGACGCCTTGCCTGCCGTGAGCAGCACCCTCGCCGCCACTGCCAGCCAATCTTCCGTCCCTTTTCATTTTGCTTTGCCGGAAGGCAGCCAAACCCTGGCTTTCCTACCCGCCCTGGTCACCACCAACGCGCAAGTCAAAACCGGCGAAGCCGTCAACCAGCTTTTGGCCGGCTCCCCTTCTCAGCTTTCCTTTCAGATTAAAAATAACAGCACGGAAACTTTGGATAGCATGGATTTTGACACCCACTTTGCCTTTGGCGGGAAAAGCCCAGCCGTAGCTTTAGCGGAAACCCGTGCCATTGAAGAACCGCCTTCTTCACCTGGCGCCGACGGCCATCTGGGATGGCTGGATCCAAATATCTCACATGCGCGGATGGAGTTTTTCAGCGGAACAGGTCTTACCACTATCAATTCGCTTTTTGCCACGGACGCCCCTGCCCCGCTTTCCCCTGAGGGCACCTATCCTGTCGACAAGTCTTTCTCAATTACTGGAAACGAGATTGACCGGAGTGACACGGCTTCCCTAGCTGCTTTAGGATCTTCCGCTTCGCTTCCTTTTGCCCTTAATTTTACTCCGACCTTTTTTATTCCCACCGGCTCTTCCGATTTGTCCGATATTCAACTGCAAATCGAGCAGCAAATCGGCTATCGCTTCTCTGGACAACCTCTCTTCACCGTCTATGCTCCTGATTCGCTCCTCCTTTCGGGTCTGGGACTTGGAGGTTCTGGCGCCAAGTTTAAAGGGGTCGGCGCCGGTAAAACGATTTTCGACGGCCATTTGAATGTCATCAGCTCAGGAGTGAAAGGCCTCAAAGAACAAATCCGGCGCAACGTGGCGACACTCACGCTCAACCGTAAAGGAGGCTGTCCTGTTGTTCCCAGCGCTTCCTTTTCCTCCTTGCCATCAAGCATTGATTGTGTGTCTTCCGACTCCGCTAGTCATACCATGGTGGCCTATTACTCGGGCTCACCCACTGATGTTTTGCCCCTTGGGGATGGCGCTTCCGTTATCACGGTCCCCGCCGACACGCATTACACTTTAATTCTTAAAGGCGGCGCGAACTTGCTGATCAGGAGCAATATAGTTTACGGCAATGAGAATAGCTCTCTCGGAATCATCCTCCTCGGAGATAGTAAAGGTCAGGGGGCCAATGTTTACGTCGATCCGGGAATCACCAATATGGTCGGCTCGCTCTTCGCGGAAGGCAGTCTGCTTTCATCGCCCAATGGCTCTACTCTTTATTACGGTTCCACTGGAGTCAATGCCTCGGCCCTCAAAAACCAGCTCTTTTGGCAGGGTTCTATCGCCACGCTGAATACGCTCGGGGGGGCGAACCAGAATGTCCTTCCCGCTGGGGTCGAATGTTTAGGCCCCCTCACGTTGCTCGATTGCGCCCAGCGCTACGACCTGAATTTCCTGCGGCGATTCTCCGTGACCTCCGATGGCTTATCCATTCTGAATGGCGGACTCTTCAGTGGTGGGGGTTCTTGCATCAATGGCTCTTGTTCTATTCCTCCTTCTCCTCTCTCCTCTTTCTCGACTGTTTCCATTTCAGCTGGCAAAATTGATAAAAACAACTCCGAATCCCTCGATGCTTTTTATATCTCTCCCACGTCCCGCCCGGCACCCCCCGGCTTTTCACTCACTTCAGAACTGCAATCCGCGCCGGTGATTCGTTAATTTTCCCTCTCCCCATGGCTGAAGTCCTCTTTCAGGTTGGCCCTCTCACTTTTCGCACCTTCAACCTTTTGGCCGCCTTGGGTTTTGCCTTGTCCATGCTCTTTTTGATGCGCTTCATCCTCCGGAATAAACTGTCCGCGTCCTTTCTTTCCGTTCATCTTTTAGTATTGCTTCTTCTGGCATTCCTTGGCGGACGCCTCTTTTATGGAATTGAAAACAGCGCCTATTTTTTAAAAAACCTGCTGGACTTTTTGGCCGTTTGGGACTTGAAGCTCAGTGCCTTTGGAATTTTTTACACGGGAATCCTGAGCTTATTCTTTTTCTGCCGTAAAGCCCGGGAAAATTTTTGGAGTTGGCTCGATGCCGTGGTGCTCACAGGAATGCTTGGACTCATCTTTATTCATCTCGGACACTTTTTTGACGGGGATTTCTACGGCAAACCCACCGATTTGCCCTGGGGGATCGTCATCGATTCTCCCGCCATTCCTTTCACCACGCCCATTCACCCCACCCAGCTGTATTCAGCGCTGGTGAGTGTGGCGCTTTTTCTCCTCGGACTCAAGCGCAGCCGCCGCACGCACCTTTCGGGGGTCGTCGGCACCGCAGGGATTATGCTATACTCCCTGTGCGCTCTGGGAATTGATTTCCTTCATGGCGTCCCCTCCTTTTACGCTCAAATGAATTTTGGAATCATCGCCACCGTCAGTTTCATCCTTTTGATCCACTGTTCGCACAAAATCTATCAAGCTTCCTAACCCCTAGCCCCTCCATGCTCTCAGACTTTCTCAACCGAATCTTTACCTTCATCAGCTCCCCCTCGTTTGAACTCGTTCAGACCGTGGGGCTGATTTACATCGGTCTTTTATGGCTTTCAATCATCATTTGGGTCACGCGGGATTCCATCAGCCGCTCCAAAAGTCTTCTCTTTCAAACCTTTGCCATCCTTCTCAATATCGCCATTCCGGTGCTCGGAGTGTTGCTTTACCTTATCATGCGCCCGAGCCAAACCCTTTTTGAGCGGTATTATCAGGAAGTCGAGCAAAAATTACTTAAAGAAGCCGTGGAAGAAAAGAGGGTCATTTTAAGTAAGCCCAAAAGGAAAAGTGTCCCCGTTAATTCTTAATTTTTAGAACCATGAAACGTCTTCTCGCTTTCTTTTCTTTTCTCGTCTCAAAACCGGATCCGAATTTCGGACACGCCCGCCTGGCCGCCGGAATCCTGGTGCTTCTTTTTGTCGCCAGCCTGGCTCTGCGAATCTGGCGCAAACGCGTCTGCAAAGATGAAATCACCAAAAAAATCCTGCGTCGCACCCCGGGACATCTGCTCAATTACGCGACGGTTTTCTTGCTCCTGCTCCTGTTCCGTGAAACGGGAATGCCCTACCTTTCCATACGCCTTTGGCCGCTTCTCGTCATTCTTCTTTTTTTAGTTCACGCCTTTCGCTTCGCCCGTGGATTCAAAAAAGAATATGCGCGTCGCCTGGCTCGTAAAAAAACGACTCTTGCATGGTAAGCTAAAGTTTGTTACAATTAACTTGTTGTAATTTTATTTCACGTGGTTATGCTAAGAACTCAAAAGAAGAAAATCATCACCAAATTCGCCCATCACAAGAGCGACACCGGTTCTACCGAAGTGCAGGTGGCCATCCTCACGGAACGCATCAACATGCTCACCGATCACCTGAAGGATCATAAAAACGATAACCATTCCCGTCGTGGCCTGCTTTTGATGGTTGGCAAGCGCCGCAAGCTCCTGAATTACCTTAAAAACAGCCGGCCGACGACGTACGAAGAAGTCCTCAAATCCCTCAAGCTCCGCAAATAACCCGCTCTCCCAGGGCCACAAGTTTCAGATCAGAGCTCATCTCACCGCCCGATGACTTCCGACTTGAGACTTACAAGGTTCCCGAGAGAAACCACCCCTTATCTTTTAATTCTTTTCTCTCTCACTATGGAACCTCAAGTATTTAAGTTACCCCTGGGTAACAAGGAGTTTATCGTCGAAGTCGGTAAACTCGCGCAGCAATGCAACGGCAGTGCGGTGGTTCGCTATGGCGACACCATGATTTTAGCCACGGCCACCATGGGCGCGGAACCCCGCGCTGGCGTGAACTTTCTGCCGCTCACGGTCAATTATCAGGAAAAAATGTACGCCAGCGGCATGATCAAGTCGAGCCGCTTTGTGAAGCGCGAAACCCGCCCCTCGGATGAAAAAATCCTGATGGGCCGCGTGATCGACCGGACAGTCCGGCCCCTGTTCCCCAAAGACTTCCATCGGGATATTCAGGTCATGATCACCACGCTTTCGTACGACATGGAAAATGAGCATGACATGATCGCGGCCATCGCCGCTTCCGTGGCCCTGAGCATTTCCGATATCCCCTTTTCCGGCCCCACGGCCACCGTGCGCGTGGGCCTGATCAACGGAGAGTTTGTGCTGAATCCCACTCGCGAAGCCCGGATCAAATCCGATTTGGACCTGATTGTTTCGAGCGACATCACGAACGTGATCATGATCGAAGCGGGAGCCAAGGAGATTCCGGAAGAAAAAATGCTGGAAGCGATTGCCTTCGGAAAAAAAGGGGGCCAAAAAATCGCCCAGTTCATCCAAGACATCAAAAAGAAGTGCGGAAAGCCCACCATCACCGTGGAAAAGGTAGAACAAAACCAGATCATCGTGGATTATGTCACCAAAAACTACGAAAAAAAGGTGATGGACGCCCTGTACAAAAAAACCGGTAAACTGGAACGTTACGGGTATTTCCGGAGCATCACCAAAGAACTCGAAACGTATTTTGCCGATAAGGTGGATGAAAAAGACATTCCTCAAATCAAAGAGATTGTGGATGGGCTGGTCAAACACATGGTGCGCAAAAATATTCTGGAGAATGAAAAACGCATCGGCGGGCGAAAACTGGATGAAATCCGGCCTCTCTACGTCGAAGCGGGTTTACTTCCCCGAACGCATGGCTCAGCGCTGTTTCAGCGCGGAGAAACGCAGGGGCTCACCACCTGCACGCTCGGCTCCCCCGGGGACGCCCAGATCATGGAAGGGATTGAAGGCGAAAGCAAAAAAACCTATTTCCATCATTACAATTTCCCGCCTTATTCCGTGGGAGAAACATCGAACCGGCTCTTCACGGGCAACCGTGAAATCGGGCATGGAGCCTTGGCCGAACGCGCCATCATGGCCGTCATGCCTTCTAAAGAGGAATTCCCCTACACCATCCGCACCGTGACAGAGATTTTGCAAAGCAACGGCTCCAGTTCCATGGCCGCCACCTGCGGCTCCTCGCTCGCGCTGATGGATGCCGGTGTCCCCCTCAAAAAATCCGTCGGGGGCATTGCCATGGGTCTCATGACCTCGCATCACAACCCCGACCTCTATAAAATCCTGACCGATCTACAGGATGAAGAGGACATGGGCGGTGACATGGATTTTAAAGTCACGGGTACCCGCGACGGCATCACGGCGATTCAGATGGATATTAAAATCAAAGGCCTGCCCGACAAAATCTTCGTGGAAGCCCTGGCGGCGGCTAAAAAAGGCCGCATGCAGATTCTGGACGCCATGGAGAAAGTCCTGGCCAAGGCCCGTCCCGAGCTTTCCCCCTTCGCGCCCCGGCTCATCACGCTTCACGTCAATCCCGATAAAATCCGCTTCATCATCGGGCCCGGCGGCGAAGTCATCAACAAAATCATCGACGAATGCGGCGTGGACATCGATATCGACGATGACGGCACCGTGGTCATCACCACCAAGAGCTCGGAAGGCGGTGCCAAAGCGCTCGCCTGGGTCCAGGGCATCGTGGCCGATCCTGAAATCGGAAAGGTCTATGAAAACGTCCTGGTGACCAAAATGTTCGAGTTCGGCGGCCTCGTGGAATTCATGCCCGGTAAAGAAGGCATGTGCCACGTCTCTGAGATCAGCAACGAATACGTCCAGGACGTTAACAAAGTCCTCCACGAAGGCCAGGTCGTGAACGTCAAACTCCTCGACATCGACGAAAGAAACGGCCGCTTTAAACTCAGCATGAAGGGGATTCCGCAGCCAAAAGCCTGAAACGATTAACAGGCGAGAGTTCTTTGGCAAGGAAATTTTCGAAGCAACGGTGTCTGAGGAGATCTGGTGAACACCAGATCGACGAGTTCCGTTGCGAGAGAATTTTCTTCCGAAGAACTCGAGCGCGAACTTAAATAGCCATCCGAATAAATTCCTGCACCTGGGCGTCCCCCAGAAACTGCTCCACGGTTTTTTCCGGATCTTTCACAAAAGCCTGTTTGAGCAGGGCGGACTCTTCCCGGAATTTCTTCTCTTTGCCCAGCATGATTTTATCCAGCATCGCCTCGGGTTTGCCTTCGGCGAGAAGTTGGGCTCGCCAAATGTCGCGTTCGCGGGCAACGAGTTCGTCGGAAACCTGATCAGGCCGGATGACGAGCGGATTCATGGCCGCGATCTGCATGGCGATGTCATGGGCCTTCTCCTCCATTTTCTGGCTCAGCTTTACGAGCGCGCCGATTTTTTGATTGGTGTGAATATAATTCGCGATCCCCTCCCCTTCCATGGTTCGGACTTCAATGGCCATGTTTTCCCCGAGCTTCACGAAAAGCTCTTTGATTCCGGCGTTGGCCTCCTCCAGGGCTGCCTCAGCACCGCTTTTAAGGGCTGTCTGGGCGACCCGATTCGCAATGTCTGTGAACTCCCTGTTCTTAGCCACAAAGTCGGTTTCGCAGCTCATTTTAACGATAGAAGCCTTGTTGCCGGCAACTTTAGCGACCACAATCCCCTCTTTCATGGCCCGGTCGGATTTTTCCGCCGCTTTGGCCATGCCTTTTTTACGGAGGATCTCAATGGCCTTCTCCTCGTTGCCGTCGGCTTCTTCGAGGGCTTTTTTGCACTGCATCATCCCAATGCCGGTGCGCTGACGGAGATCGTTGACTTGCTGGGCAGTAATCATAGTGAAAATCAGGGTTTAGCGTTTTTATCCTCTTCATTTTTAGCGTCCAAAGAAAGACTTTCTTCCAGCTGGCACGACATGCCGTAAACCCAGGGTAGTTTGGTCCATCGGCCGGAAAGGGCGGCAAAACCCATCTTCACAAAAATCACAAATTGGAGCAGAAGCGCCAGATCCATAAAAAAGTTCAGCACCAAAAGCAGTTTGGCGAGGAAGAAAATGATGGCGACCAGCATCCCCTGTTTACCGTGAAAGCGGCAGAATTTGCTGTCTTTTTTGAGGTAAAAAGGAACGATGGCAAAAAACCCGACATAAGCCATGGCCGCGATTGTGCGCTCATGAAGGGTGGTCATTTCATCGAGCGTTTCCACGGGCGCGGGAGCTTCCACCGGGGTTTCCGGAGTTTGGGGAGTGGGATCAGCCATGGTTATTTTTTATTCTTAACCGCCTCTTTCACCAGGGAAAGGATGTAGGTGAGCGATTTGATCGCGTCGTCATTGGCGGGAATCACATAATCCACCTTGTCCGGATCCGCATTGGAATCCACAATCCCCACAATGGGGATCTTGAGCCGCCGCGCCTCCGTTACGGGGATGTGGTCGCGCACCACGTCCGCCACAAAAACCACATCCGGCCGGCTGTCCAGCTCTTCGATACCCGTGAACGCGGCCGAAAGGTTTTGGATTTTTTTGCGGAGGCGGGTTTGCTCATGCTTGGTGTATTTGCTGAGCTCGCCCGACGCGTCCTGCGCTTTTAAATCCTTAAAATAATCAATCCGCTTTTTGATCGTCTTAAAGTTGGTGATCAGCCCCGGGATCCATTTGTCGGTGACCACCGGCATACCGCTCACCTCGTGGATATCTTTGAGAAGCCCGCGGCATTGCTGTTTGGTGCCCACAAAAAGGATGGTTTTCCCGTTCCGGGCGGTCTCGGCCAAAAACTCCAGCGCTTCGAGGAGCTTTTGGGCGGTTTTTTTCAAATCAAAAATATGGATGCCGCCTTTTTGCCCATAGATGTAATTCTTCATCTTAGGGTTCCAGCGCGCTTTGGGGTGACCAAAGTGCACCGCGTTCCTGGCCATCTCTTTTAATGAAATATCGGTCATAAGAAACAAGACTAATTTAAATAAATTGCCAGTGGAGTTTAGCAGAGGAATTGCGAGGGTGCAAGTGAAAAGCTCGCCGGTTCCCGAATTTTCTCGGCTCGGAACTCGTCGTCCGATGTTCATCGGACTCCTCAGACACCTCGCCATCGAAAATTCAGAATCCCGGCTAGCTTCTCGGTCGGGCGAGCAACGTCAAACTCCTCTGAGCACCATTTCCACCACGCTCTCCATGTGATTGGTTTGCGGGAATAAATCAAACAGTGCGGCGGATTTGAGGTGGTAATCCCTGAATTTGGGCAGGTCTTTGCCGAGCTGCTCCACGTTGCAGGAAATGTAAATCAAAACCTCGGGTTTGAGCTTTTTGAGTTCCTCAATTGTTTTGGGGTGCATCCCCGAGCGGGGCGGATCGTTGATCACAAACAAGGGCTGTTGGAACGTCAGGTTTTTAAGCCGCTTGGCATCGAGCGCCACCGCGTTGAGGTTTTTGACTCCATTGGCCTCCGCATTCTTTTTGGCCGCCTCAATACAGCTCGGCACGCTTTCCACCACCGTGACCCATTTGAAGAGCGGCGCGTTGATAATCCCAAAGGTTCCCACCCCGCCGTATAAATCGAGGAGATAGGCACCGGAAGTATCGTATTTTTTCAGAAGTTTATGCACATAAGTCTGCATTTTCTCGGCCATCACGTCATTCACCTGAAAAAATCCAAGCGCGGAGGCGGTGAAGGTTTTCCCGAGATAAGACACTTGAAGCGCGTCCGTGCCTTTCACCACAAAGTAATCGTCCGAAATATCGGCGCCCATATTGGAAGCAATGTAAACCACCAGCACGCTACGAGCAGAAGTGATTTTGGCAAAGGCCTCTACTCTTGAAACGGCTTCGCCCACGCGCGTGGAATCTTTATTGAGCACAAACGCAATGGCGGAATCTTCCCCGGGCGTCCGAATGATCGCGTGCGAGAAGGTGCCAACGCGCTTCACGGTGTCAAAGGCGTCGATTGTCGTTCCTTTAAAAAAATCCGTGATCTCCCGGATCAGCGTGTTCAGCCGGGGGTTGGAAATGACGCATTGCTCCACCGGAACCACTTTTTTCCAATCCCCTTTTTTGCGGAATCCGAGACCCCCGGAATGGAAAACCATGTCCATGCGATTACGGTAGAAATAGGGTTCTCCGGAAAAAACTTGAATGTCTTTAAAGCCAATCTCCCGTTCGAGCAGGCTGCGCTTATTCTCCAGCTGGAGAGCGTAATCGAGATGCTGAGTGGAACATCCGCCGCAGGTGCCGAAGTAGGGACAAAGAGGTGTAGCCATAGGCGCATTTTACCATTAAAATACATTCAATGAATTCCCCGCGAGTCACCGTCGGCGTCATTTTATTCACCGGATGCGAAAAGTATCTTTCGGAGTCGCTCACCAGTTTGGCGGCCCAGGATTACCCCAATATCGAATTCTTTTTCCGCGACCAAAGTCCGAACGGGGAAATTTACAAATACATCAAAGAAAACCTGCCTCAGCTTTTTGAGCAGGCCAACGTCCACTTCCAGAAAGGCGAAAATGTCATGCACTCGGGAGGGCAGAACGCGCTCATCCGCCAAATGACCGGCGACTATTACGTGTGCGCGTCGAACGACATGAGCTACCCGGCGGATTTTGTCTCCAAAGTGGTGACCGAGCTTGAAAAACAGGAGAATCGGAATTTTGGCAGCGCCACGGTGAAACTGATGCAATGGGATTACGAGAAAGGTCTTAAAACGAACCAAATCGATAGCTGCGGCATCGCGCTCCAGCGCACCCATCATTTTTTTGACCGGGGCCAAGGGGAAGAAGACAAAGGCCAGTACGATCATCTCCATTCCATCTTCGGCGGTTCCGGAGCGCTCGTTATCCTCCGGAAATCCGCTCTCGGGGACATCCGGTATCAAAATGAATACTTCGACGAACTCATCCATTACAAAAATGACGTGGATCTGGCGTATCGGCTCCAATGGGCCGGGCATCCGTGCTTGCTCATCCCCACCGTGTGCGTGTGGCATGACCGACAAGTGGGTGTAGAGGAGAACATGATCGAAAGCCGCCGCACCCGCTCGGGCTGGACGAAAGAAAATTCGTTCTTCGGACATTTAGTGGTTTTGCGCAAAAATTTCGACCAGCGCTTCAGCTTTCGCACCCGACTCTCCACTTGGCTGTACAATGCGGCAAAAGTCGCCTATATTTTATTGCGTGAATCCGCGCTTTTAAAACAATTCGCGGAAGTCCGAAAACACGCAGAGGAAATAGAAGCCAAAACAAAAGCGATGAAACGGGTGGCCTCCCCCGAAACCATTGAATCCCTGATGCTATGAACCCCAAAGTTTCCATCATCATCGTCGACTTTAAAAAAGCGGATCGCGTGATCCGGAATGTGGAAAGCCTGGCCGCGCAGGACGTGAATTTTGAGATTGAAGTGATTTTGGTCGACAATTCCTGCGACCCGGAAAATGCCGAAAAACTGAAAAGCCTGAAGGCCTACCAGGGCGTGCGCCTGTTTGTGAGCGAAAAAAACGTGGGCTACATCAAGGCCAATAATCTGGGGGCCAAGGTGGCTCAGGGGGAATATTTGCTCATCGTGAATCCTGATATCCTGTGGCCAGCGCCCAACACGCTTCAAAAGCTCGTGGATTTTATGGATCAGTATCCGCGTATCGGCATTTGCGGCCCCAAACAAATCAACGAAGGGGATCAATCCGTCGCCATGACGGTACGGGCCTGGCCCCGCCTGCCGCTCCAAATCGCCCGCCGCACGTGGCTCCGGCAAGTGCCGGGAATACGGGGACTCGTGGAATACGACGAAATGAAGCACCTCAATTACTCCGAAACCCAAACCGTGGACTGGCTCCAATCCTCCTGCTGGATTGTGCGGAAAGAGCTGTGGGACAAGCTGGGGGGCTTAAGCCGCGACTACTTCCTTTTCATGTCCGACCCGGACCTTTGTTTCCGCACGTGGGAAGCCGGTTTTGAAGTCGTGTATTATCCCGATGTCTCGGTACTCGCGGATGGCCAGCGGGCTAGCGCGGGCGGTGTGCAGGATTTCTTCAAAAAATGGCCTCTCCGACAGCACGCTAAAGAAGCAATCCACTATTCCCTGAAGCACTTTGGGCGCGGCAATCCGCACGAACGCTATTTGGCCGCTTTGCCCGCGGAAGAGACGGCGTAAAACGACTGGATGGTTTTAATCAGGTCATCGAGCTTGATCTCTTTGGCTTCTTTTTCCGCCCGCTCTTTCCATTCCACGGCGCTGTTTTTAAGGGTGCGCTCCGAAATCACCAGGCGTAGCGGAATACCGATCAGGTCGGCATCGGCGAATTTGGCACCCGCTCCTTCATCGCGATCATCATAAAGCACCTCAATCCCCTCCTCCTGTAACTTTTGATAAAGCGCATCCGCCTCCTGGCCTGATTTCCCCAGCGCCACCAAGTGCACATCGAACGGCCGAATGCCTTTGGGCCAAAGAATGCCCTTTTCGTCGTGGGAAGTTTCGATGGCCGCGGCCATGAGGCGCGTGATGCCAATGCCGTAACAGCCCATGATGAGCGGTTTTCGTTGGCCGTCTTTGCCGGTGAATTGAGCTTTCATGCTTTCGGAGTACCGCGTGCCGAGCTTGAAGATATGGCCGATTTCAATGGCGTGGAACGTAGTGAGTTTTCCTTTTTTGCAGGCAAAACAGCGATCCCCTTCCCGCGCGTTCCGGATGTCGACAAATTCCGGCAGGGGAAAATCGCGATCGAAATTTACGTTGACGAGGTGCACGTTGGTTTTATTGCCCCCGGCTTCAAAGTTGGTGCGGTCACAGGTGGTTAAATCAGCCACGACCCGAACGTTTTTGGGTAAATTCACAGGCCCCGCATAACCGACTTCGGCCTGGGTGACTTTTCTCACGGTTTCGGGGCTGGCCAGGGACAGATTCGTGCACTTCAAATGGTTTTTAAGTTTCACCTCATTCACCTCAAATTCCCCCCGAATCATGGCCGCCACCACCTGGCCATCGGCCTGGAAAAGCAGGGTTTTGGTGGTTTGATGCACCTCGAGTTTCAGGTGTTTGGCCAAGGGTTCCACCCCGATCAGACCCGGCGCCACGACTTCCTGCATGGGCTTCAGGGTTTTTTCCTGGGGGTAAGTCTCAAATTCCGAAACCGCCGCCTCGCGGTTGGCGGTGTACTGGCAGGATTTGCATTCCAAAATCGTGTCTTCCCCCACCTCGGCGGGGAGCATGAATTCCTCGGAACCCGAGCCGCCCATGGCGCCCGAATCCGCCTGAACAATAAAGTACTTGGCTCCCACGCGGTCGAACACACGCTGGTAGGCCTTGCGCATCACCTGGTAACTTTCGTCCAGTCCGGCCTGGTCCGTGTCGAACGAATAGGCGTCCTGCATGATGAACTCGCGGGTGCGGAGGAGCCCCCCCTGCACGCGAAGTTCGTTGCGAAATTTGAACTGGTTCTGATTCACAATCACCGGGAGGTCTTTGTACGATCGGATACACCGGCGCGCCAAATCCGTCACGGTTTCCTCGTGCGTGGGAGCCAGCACAAACGCCTGCCCCTTGTCATTTTCAAACCGCGCCAAAATACCGCCCATCTTGTTGATGCGTCCGCTTTCCTCCCACAAACTGGCCGGGTGTACCGCAGGCATGAGCAAATCCTGCACACCCGAGCGCGCAAATTCCTCGCGAATGATGCGGTCGATTTTTTGGAGCACCCGGAACCCCAGCGGCAAAAACTGGTAAATCCCGGAGGTCACCTGCTGAATGAACCCGCCCCGGAGCAAGAGCTGATGGGAAACAGCGGTGGCGTCATTGGGAACCTCTTTGGATGTTTTTCCGAATAGCTTGGAATATTTCATACAAGAGCCAGTTTAACCCATCGGGCCATTGTGGACAAGCGCACAATCGGCTACAATAATCGCAAATGAAAAAAATGAAATCGCACGGGGGAATTTTAAAAGCAATGTTCGCGGGGCTGGCCATGACGGCCTTCACTTCGGTCGCGATGGCCCAAACCAGTTTCGACATTCCCACGCTCTTGCCCGGGCAAAACGAGAATTTGGGAGGGGAAGGCGACGCGTGCATCGGCCTCGCGGACATGATCCGGACGGGAAACGTCCATTTACGGAACCTTCCCTGCTTCATCAAATACTTCTCCCAAACCCTGATCGGCATGGCGGGGAGCCTGGCGGTGGTTTTCATCATGATCGGGGGCTACCGCTACGTGATGAGTGGCGAACATGGCAAAGACGAGGCCAAAAAAACCATCACCTACGCGTTGGTCGGCCTGGCCGTGTCGCTCTTAGCCTGGATTTTGGTGGACATTGTTTTGCAGGTAATTACCGAGTAAACCTTAAATTTTTTTTATGAACCCTTACCGCAATTTCTTCCAAAAGTACCACAAAAAGATCACCGATCTTAAAGCGAAGCTGCAGGATCTCTCCCAAAAAGAGGAAGTGCTGGAAAGGGAAACGCCTCATGAGGCCTCTAAAAAAGAGATTCCGGAAGTGCGCGTGGTGTTTTCCATCGATTCGGTTTTCAAGGCCACGTGCACGGTGCTCCTGGTGTTTGGTCTGGTCACCCTGATCGGCTTCATCAAAGGCACGATTATCGTTTTCCTGGTGGCTTTATTTTTGTCGGCTGCGTTCAATCCCGCTGTCGACTGGCTTCACCAATATCACATCCCCCGGTGGCTAGGCATTCTGCTCATGTATGCGGTCGTGTTGGGCACCCTCGTGTTGCTCCTGACTCAGCTTGTGCCTCTCATTGCCGATCAAATTGGGGCGCTGGCTGTTTCCATCCGGGATATGATTCTCAATCTGATCAGCGGTAATAATCCCAATTCGTGGTTCATGGTCAAACTCCAGCCGATCACCAGCCAGATTCGGCAATACGTGGACCAGGCGCAGGTCATCAGCACCCTGACCGACTCGCTCAACACTTTCGCCGCGCGCCTCACCAGCTTTGCGGGCAACGCGATTGGAGCCATTTTTGCGATTTTCAACGGCCTTTTGAACCTGATGCTGGTGCTCATCATCACCTTTTTTATGGTGGTGAATAATCAGCACACCAGCCACTTTTTTTACTCGCTTTTCCCCCGAAAATACTCCGATTACCTTTCCGTTAAAGCCAAACAAATGAGTGTCCGGATCGGCGAATGGATTCGGGGCCAGATCCTTTTAGCCCTCACCATGGCGGTGCTCAGTTTCGCCGTTTTTTCGATCATTCACCTCAACTTCGCTCTCACGCTTTCCATGGTAGCCGCCATCGGAGAGTTCATTCCCTACCTCGGGCCTTTGATCACTTTTTTTGCGGCCGTGCTCATCGCGGTGAACCAAAGCCCGGCGCTTATTTTGTGGCTGATTCCCGCTTACTTTGTGATCCAATTCATTGAATCGAACATCCTAGCCCCTCTCATCATCGGCAAATCGCTGGGCATGAACCCGATCATTGTGATGTTCGCCCTCTTGGCCGGGGGTACCTTGGGCCTGGAAATTGGCGACAGCTATGGATTGGCCCTGGTCGGCATGATCATTGCCGTGCCGCTGACCCACATTGTTTCGATTTTTGTGGAGGATTACGCTGGGAAAAATAAATAGCCGCCATGGGAATCACGCTGATCGGTTTTTGTGGGCTCGGATTATTGCTCGGCCTCAAGCACGCCTTTGACGCTGACCATTTGATCGCGGTAACCAACATCCTCCACAAGGTGGGTTCTCTTCAATCCGCTCTCAAAACCGGTTTCAGCTGGGCGCTGGGGCACATGCTGACGGCGAGCGTGGTCACGGTACTTTTATTCACATTCCGAACGACTTTGCTCCACGCTGTGCTGGTGCATTTTGAAAAAGTCGTGGGAGTTATGCTCATCGTCCTCGGAATCGTGAGCCTGAAAAGCTTTTTCGACTTTCACGCGCACGCCCACCCGCACGGGCCCCTGGTTCATTCGCACCCGCACGTGCACGCGAAAAATGAGAGTGAGAATCACGTGCACAAACACATTTTCGGAATTGGCATCGTCCACGGGCTGGCCTCGAACGACGAATTGCTGATTCTTTTAACGGCCTCGCTCGGCGTCACCTCGCTCGGCGGGATGCTTTTGGGGCTGGCCTCGTTCAGCCTGGGGGTCGTGCTCGGGATGGTCTTTTTTGCATTTCTGTTCATTACGCCCCTCATCAAAATCAATCACGATAAACTCCGCCGCGGAGTCGCACTGGCCTCGGGCCTGGTGAGCGTGATTTATGGTGGGTTGATGCTTTTTCCTTGAAAATAAAACTAACGATTGCCCGGCGCCGGGCGCTTGCAGGCTGCGTAACTTTCCCCCATTTTGTCACCGCAAAATCGCCTTTTTTGAGTTGATTTTCACTCTGAAAAAAGCAATAATTTGATGTTAATATTTAACCTGATTTTTTATGGAAAAAAACGAACAATTGTTGCATGAAAAATTCGTGAAATACGGGGCCAGCGCAAAAGCTTGGATTCGCCAATGTGTGATGCTGTTGCCTGAAATTGAAAAGCATCAGATTTGGAAGAAAAAAAGCTTTGGAAGCATCTACGAATACGCCGCAAAACTTGCGGGGATGAGTCACAGCACCGTAGACGATGCTCTTCGTATATTGGAAAAAATAGAGAACAAGCCGAATCTCCGACTGGTGGCAGAAAACAAAGGTTTGGGGGCTGTTCGTCCGGTGGTTGCCATCGCAACACCTGGCAATGAAAAGTTCTGGGCGCAAAAAGCGGCCGCCATGAGCAAGCACACGTTGGAAACTTACGTGCAAGAATATAAAAAGCAATCTGCTCTCGATTTTCGTCCCGGGACGGAATTTCGAGTTAAAGAGGAAAGTGAGCGTTCAGTCAATATTTCTATGGACCTGGAACCAGAAACTGCTACCTTGCTCCTAAAGCTCAAAGGCCAGGGCGACTGGAATACTCTTATGCAGGAGTTCCTCAAGTTGCGTGAAGAGAAGCTGGCAATGGAAGCACCTGAACCTGTGATAAACGCCACCCGTTATATTCCCACGCGCATCAAACGCCATGTGCTCCGAAAAACCAATGGCCAATGCGCCTACCCGGGCTGCGCAAAACCCTATAAAATCCTTCATCACACCCAACGGTTTGCTCTCGAAAAAACCCATGATCCAGAGCGGCTTACGCCGCTGTGCAAAGGGCACGAAGCGATCGTCCATCATGGATTGATTGAAAATGAAACGGAAACTCCTGAAAACTGGCAACTTCGGGACCATCCTGAACGACTGTCACGCGCTTACGCGATTGACCGGAAAGTGATGGAGTATAGAAAATCCATATGAAACTTCTTTTCAACGAAATCTTTTATTCCTTCCAAGGCGAAGGTCCCAACGCGGGAAAGCCCGCAATCTTTTTGAGATTCGGCGCCTGCAATCTGCGCTGCACCTGGTGCGACAGCAAGTTCACATGGGATCCAAAAGTAGCCGATAACTTTCAGACGACGGCCGACGCCTTGGTCAAAAAAATCAAAAACTACCCGTGCAAGCACCTCGTCATTACCGGCGGTGAACCGATGCTGCAGCAGCAGGCAATCGCGGAGATTTTGAAACACCTGCCCGGGTATACCGCGGAAATCGAGACGAATGGAAGCGTGGAATGCAAAATCAGCCGTTCTTTGACCCAAATCAACTGCTCGCCGAAACTCAGTAACAGCGGCAACAAACCATATACCCTCAAAATAAAGCCGACGAATAAAAAGGCGATCTTCAAGTTTGTCGTCAGTCAGCCCGAAAACCTGAAAGAAATCAAAATCTATTGCCGCAAAAACCGGATCCCCGCCGGAAAAGTGTGGCTGATGCCCCAGGGCGTGAGCTCAAAAGAGCTCGCCGCGCGTTCACTCTGGATCATTGAAGCCTGCAAAAAAGAAGGGTACCATTTCACCACGCGGCTTCACATTCTGATGTATGGCAATAAAAGAAAGACCTAACGAGGCGCTGGTACTCCACTCGGGCGGGCAAGACTCCACGACGTGCCTCGTGTGGGCGCTCAGGAAATTCAAAAAAGTGCAGGTCATCAGCTTCGATTACGGCCAGCGGCATAAAATCGAACTCCAGGCCGCCAAACGCATCGCGCGGGAGTTAAAATTGACCCACAAAATCATCCGCATTCCCCTCTTCGCCGAACTCACCCGTAACGCCCTGACGGATCGATCGATGAAGGTGAAGGCGGGCACCAAGCGCCGGTTGCCGACGACTTTCGTCCCGGGACGGAATTTGGTCTTTCTCACCGCCGCCGCCATTCACGCCAAACAGCTTGGCATCCCGAATCTTGTGGGCGGTATGTGCCAAACGGATTATTCGGGCTACCCGGACTGCCGAAACGAATTCATTCGAGCCGCGGAAAAAACCCTGAGCCTGGCCATGGAATTTCCCTTCCGCATCCACACGCCGCTGATGTTCCTCACCAAAGCCGATACCGTTCGCCTGATGAAGCGCCTGGGGGGCCTGCCCCTCCTTAAACTCACGCACACCTGCTACGAAGGGAAAAGTCAGCCCTGCGGAAAATGCCCGGCCTGCAAATTACGACTGAAAGGATTTAAAGAAGCGTGCATTAAGGATCCAATTGATTATAAATGAGAAAAGTCTATAATCCTTCCTTAATTACTAATCATTCAATTATGCCTACCCCAGAATCAATAACAGAACATTATTTGAGAACAGATGGTCCTCATCAGTTGCATTGTCCGGGGATGAATGAGGGTAGTCCTGAACAATTAGTAACCTTAACAGTAAATGGTGGAAGCATCAGACAATTGACTTGTGATGTACTGAGCGGAAAAAAATGCAGAAATGGCAGTAAAGAAAGAAGAACTGAACATGTACGTGACGGCTACTTTCCACGGTGCCCACTAGCAAAAAATCTCTAAAATATGAAATATCAAAAAATTTATCGCGAAGGCAAAGATTACGCGCAGGTGGATTTGAAGAAAATCCGAACCGGGCTTGGGAAAGCCGCTCCGCTCATGACGTTCCGGTTTGATCCGCAGGCGCCGGGCGAACAGTGGATCAGCATCAGCTCATCCGAATTCACGGCTATTTGCCCTTTTTCGGATTATCCGGACTTTGGCATCGTCACCCTCCGCTACGTGCCGAACAAAGTGTGCGTGGAGCTTAAATCATTCAAGCTCTACATCAACGCCTTCCGCGACGTTAAGATTTTCCACGAAGCGGTAACGGAAGTTATTTTTGCGGACTTTCTGGAGGCCGTGAAACCGCTCAAAGCCCATCTGACGATTGACATGAACCCCCGCGGTAATGTAAAAACAGTATGCGAAAAACGATATAAGTGCTGAATAATTGATTCTTAGAAGAATTTTATGTCATCCCAGCGAATAAGCGTTTACCGATGTAAATCGGAACTTCTACCGGGTCATAACTATGAGACAATTTTCTCAAGAGGGAGAAAGGTTTTTAGAGTCATTGAGCATAAAACAAAACGTAGACCTTATGTTCGGTCAACCTACTTTAATGGCGAGAAAATATTTCTGGATAATTTTTGGCCACACTTGAAACAAAAACATTACAAAGAACAATTACGGCGACTGCGTTATTTGGAGTGCGCATGTGAATTGATTCAGAAATCTCATGCAAAACCGAAAATTGAATTTAATAACCCTAAAGAAAATCTTTATCGTTTTTTTGGACAAACAGGCTCCCATTTTTTTGCAGTTCAAATCAAAGAAGATTTAAAGCGAAATCAAAAATTCTTCATGTCTGTTTTCCCCTATGAAAAATAACCCCCAACCATATTGGAGCAGTAAACTCCAGGCTGCGGGATTATTTTTACATTCTCATTGTAGCCTAGCCCAAGAACATAGTCAATAACTCCTTAGCCGCCTTTTTCCAGCTGAACTCAGCCGCACGGGCGAAACCCTTTTCAATCAATTGTTGCCTGTAAAGATCATCCCGGTACATCTTGTGCAGGGCGTCTTTGAGCGAGTGCGGATCATTAGGATTCACCAAATGCGCCGCGTCGCCGGCCACCTCGGGCATGGCGGTGACATCGGACGTGATGACGGGGGCGCCGCACTGCATGGCTTCCAGAATCGGCAGGCCGAATCCTTCATAAAACGAGGGATACAGGAACGCGAGCGCGTGCTGGTACAAAAGGGCCTTGTCCGCTTCATCGATAAATCCGGGGAAAAGGATGTCGGGATGCCGCTGAAGGTCGAATCTCGCGAAAATCTCAGGATGCGGCTGGCCGGCCACCACCAGCGCCACGTCGTGCTTCACCTCCCGCTGCCAGGAAAGGTACGCCTCAATGACGCCCCTGATGTTTTTACGCGGTTCAAGCGTGGAAAGGCATAAAAAATACTGATCCGGCAGGTTGTATTTGCGCTGGATGATCTCGAACGCCTTGGGCATGGGGAACGGCCGCAAATGCTCGGGCGCGGCCTCGTGGATGACCGTGATGCGGGAAGGGTCGACCCGATATTCCTCCTGAAGCTGGGATTTGGTGAAATGGCTCACCGCCACTATCCGATCCGCCTCCCGCGCCTCCAGCCGCGGCCGCAAAACCTTGTGCCACAGGCGGGTTTTTAAATTAAACGCGTATTTAAAATCCTCGAATGAAAGGTCGTGAAACGTCGTCACTTTTTTGCAGGCATGACTCACCGGCGCCGGCCGGGGATCCGGCACCCACAGAAGTTGAGTCCCCTCCCCGATCAGCCGATCCACCTTGGGCCAGCGTAAAAAACTCAGCCCAAAATTAAGGATTTTATTGGGAATACGCGTGCGCCGGAGCGTGACGTTCGGATATTGCGTGGGCCAGCCGGAGGTATCCACCGGTTTGAACGCGTTGAACCAGAGCACGTATTCGTTCTTTTGATCCAACTCAAAAAGCGCCTTCAGCATGCTCTGGATATACACCTCCACCCCGCTGGTTTTCCCGCTCATGAGCGGCCGGCAATCAATGGCGATGCGCATAGTTGTGGTGTGCCTGGCGGGATTCGAACCCACGACCTTTGGCTTCGGAGGCCAACGCTCTATCCAGCTGAGCTACAGGCACAGGAGTGACGGATTTTTTTGGTGCGCCCGGAGGGAATTGAACCCACGACCTCTTGGTCCGAAGCCAAGCGCTCTTATCCACTGAGCTACGGGCGCACGTCGAAAAAAGGGTAACAAATTTGACTCGACATATCAAATAAGTCTATTGTGTAAAAAACTAACATAAAATTTATGAACAATGAAACAACTGGAGTCTCATTCACTTCCGCTTCAAGCCTGCTCAGGGAAGCGTTTGTTTTTTATTTTTCCCATTGGAAACTCCTGATGGGAATAAGCCTGATTCCTGCGTTGCTGTATCTGTTCCAATTTTTTCTTTCAGGAAAACCAATCGTTTTTATCATTATTTTCGGGATCATGGCGTCGATCCTTGCTTTGTTTTGCCGACTGGCCTTTTTTGACGCCGTCATCGAAAATGGAGAACCCGAAGGCGGCTTTGGGGGAGCTTTTAAAAAAGGATTGGGATTGTTTTTTCCTTTTTTTTGGATCAGCGTGCTCACCGGTTTAGCGATATTCGGAGGATTCTATCTGCTGATCATCCCCGGATTGCTGTTGGCGATCCGGCTGAGTTTTTCGGTCTACGCCCTGCTGGTCGAAGGCCATCACGGAACAGCGGCTTTAGCCACCAGCTGGTCTTACACCAAAGGCCGCTGGTGGGGGTTATTCTGGCGATTTTTATTTTTAGGGATCCTCGTGCTGCTGGTCAGTTTGCTTTTGGGATTCGTCACGGGAGGCATGAGGTCAGTGGCCTTCCAAGCCATCAGCGTTCTTCTTAATAATCTCCTCTTCCTCCCCATCAGTTTCATTTATTCTTATTTGATCTACCGATCGCTTCAAACGCTGAAACCCCCGGAAACCGTAGCGGAAGACCGGGAAAAATTAAAAAAGCCCGTCGTCGCATTTGCCGTGATTGGGCTGGTGGGAACCGTGGCCTTTTTTGTCTTCCACGGAGCGGCCATTTATAAATTTTTAAACTACGCCAAACAACTCTCTGCGCCGCCTAGCGCCACCACGGAATCCTCTACGTCTCCGTCTCCTTACGATTTTTCTTTACCGGCTTCTAACGCACCCGATCCCGTTCCTGCCACCAGGTGAGGAGGGGGCTGGCGATGAAGATGGAGGAATAGGTTCCCACCGTGATGCCGAAGATGAGCGTGAGCACAAAGGGCCGGAGCGTGGCGGCGCCAAAGACGGCCAGCGCCGTCAGGGTGATGAGGGTGGAAAGCGACGTGTTGATGGAGCGGGCGATGGTTTGGTTCAGGCTCAAATCCGCAATGTGGCCAAACGTATCGTCGCGGCCCTGGGTTTTTAAATGTTCGCGGATCCTATCGAACACCACGATGGTGTCGTGCACCGAAAACCCGACGACCGTGAGGAGCGCCGTGATGAAAAGCGCGTCCGCTTCAAAGTGCATGAAAGCCACAAAACCGACCGTGGTCAGGACATCGTGGACGAGCGCGATGATGGCGCAAATGCCGAAGCGCCAGGGGCTCACGCGTTTGGGCACGTAACGGAAGGCGTAGGCGATGTAAAACACAATGGCCACGAGCGCCACGGCCAGCGCCACAAACGCTTTTTGTTTGAGCGTGGCGCCGATCTTGGGCCCGATGGTGGTGAAGCGCAAAAGTTCAAAATCCCCGTGGGCGGCCTTGACCCCGGCTTCGATTTTCCGCAGTTCCTCTTCCGTGATGTTCTTCCCCTGCACTAGGTACGTGTTTTTGTCGGTGAGCGTCACCTGACTCACGGTATCGGGCAGGACGGCATTGATGGTGTCTTTCAACGGCGCCGTCAGGTCTTTGGAATTATCTTTGAACTGGTATTCCATCAAAGTCCCTCCGGTAAAATCAATGCCCCAGTTCAAAAGCTGTCCGCTTTCCTGGTAATTGCGCACCATCGCGCCAAAGCCGACGAGCATGATCACGAGCGAAAAAATAAACCAGACTTTCGTGTATTTAATGAAAGGAAACATAAAAAAGAAATTAAATATCAAGGTTTTTAACTTTTTTGGCGTGGGTTTGGATGAACTTGCGGCGGGGCAGAACTTCCGCGCCCATCAGCGTGTCAAAAATGGCATCCGCCAATTCCGCGTCTTCAATCGAGACTTTTAGCATGGTGCGGCGGGCGGGGTCCATGGTGGTTTCCCAGAGCTGTTCGGGGTTCATTTCCCCCAACCCTTTGTAGCGCTGGATGCTGATTTTTGGCGCTTTGGCGGTTTCCGTTTTTTCTTCCTCTTCCACTGCGTCGTCACTGAGTGTTTCCTCTTTCACGCCCCACTGTTTGAGGATTTTTTCCTTCACGTCATCGGTGTAGGCGTATTCCACCTGTTTGCCTCTGGCGATTTTGTAGAGCGGGGGCTGGGCGATGTAAATGTACCCGGCATCGATAAGCGGGCGGTAGTAACGGTAAAAGAACGTGAGGAGGAGTGTGCGGATGTGCGCGCCGTCCACGTCGGCATCGGTCATGATGACAATGCGGTGGTAGCGGACTTTTTCGATGTCGAAGGTTTCCCCGATGCCCGCGCCCATGGCGATGATGAGGGATTTGATTTCGTTGTTGACCAGCATTTTATCCAGGCGCGCCTGTTCCACGTTCAGGATCTTTCCGCGCAGAGGCAAAATGGCCTGATGTTCGCGGTCTCGCCCCTGTTTGGCGCTGCCGCCGGCCGAATCGCCCTCCACGATGTAAATCTCGGCGGAATGGGGATCGCGCGATGAGCAGTCCGCGAGTTTGCCGGGGAGTGTCATGCCTTCCAGAATCCCCTTCCTAAGCACGGTGTCGCGCGCCGCGCGCGAGGCCATGCGAGCCCGGGCGGCCAGCATGCACTTGCCCATGACGGAACGGGCGTCATTGGGGTGCTCTTCGAGCCATTCCGTGAATTTTTCGTTGAACACCGTTTCCACCGCCGTGCGCACTTCAGGATTGCCGAGCTTGCTCTTGGTTTGGCCTTCAAACTGGGGATCCGCGAGTTTGACGGAAATCACCGCCGTCAGCCCTTCACGCACATCTTCGTTCGTCATGTTCTCGTCCTTCTCTTTTAAAAACGCTTTGCTCCGGGCATAGGCATTCACCGAGCGCGTGAGCGCGGAACGGAAACCGGTGAGATGCATGCCGCCCTCGGGCGTGTGAATGTTGTTGGCGAAGGTGAGAATGTTTTCATTGAACGTATTGGCGTACTGGGCCGCGATTTCGATCAGGCATTCCGGCGTCTGCTGTTCGATGTAAATCACCTCGTTCAGGCGTTCTTTGTTGTGGTTCAGATGGTCGACGTAAGAGCGGATTCCGCCTTCAAAATAAAAACGATAATGGTAGGGATGGTCGCCCGCCACTTCGCCCTCGTGTTTCCCTTTCCGCAGGTCTTCAAAAGAAATGGTGACGCCTTTGGTGAGGTAGGCCTGCTGGCGGAGGCGCGTCAAAACGGTAGGCGCGTCGTATTCCAGCGTTTCAAAAACCGATTTGTCGGGAAAAAAGGTAATGGCGGTTCCGGTGGATTTGCTTTCCCCGACGGCTTTGACCGCCCCCGTGGCCTCGCCGGCTTTGTATTCCTGGCGGTAAATTTTGCCGTCGCGGCGCACTTCGGCGATCAGTTTGGTGGAAAGCGCGTTCACGACCGAGACCCCCACTCCGTGCAAGCCTCCGGAAACCTTATAACCCGATTCATCCCCGCCGAACTTGCCTCCGGCGTGGAGCGTGGTGAGCACGGTTTCAAGCGCTGAAACGCCCGTGGCTTTGTGTTTATCCACTGGAATGCCGCGGCCGTTATCCGCCACGGTGACACTGCCGTCTTCGTTCAGAATCACCATGATCTTATCGCAATGACCCGCCATCGCTTCATCGATGGAGTTGTCGACCACTTCCCAAATCAGGTGATGCAGCCCGCGGACATCGGTAGTGCCGATGTACATGCCCGGGCGCTTACGGACGGGCTCGAGGCCTTTTAAAACCTGAATTTGATCAGCCGAGTATTTTTTTGTATCTTTAGCCATATTTAAAAGAAAGTTACCTTGGCTATCTTAAAGGAACTTTTTGCTCTCGGCAAGAGGGTTTTTAACGGGAGATCAGAGATTCTGGAGCACCTTTGCGAATTCCTCAAACGTCATGGTCGGGATGGCGGAACTGGGGTTGCCTTCGATGGTCACGTTCAGGAGCTGGCTGGCCTTTAGGTTCACGCCAAAATCAAATAGCTGGCCGTGGGCGGAAAGGCCCTTGACCCCAATAGCTTCAAAAGGATAGGCGGCGATCAGGTTTTCGGGCGCGACAGGAACGCCGTGCTGGGTTAAAAAATCGAGGATGAATTTTTGGCCCAGGGCGTTCATATAAGAATCCACGTCCGTATCGGTTTGGCTCAAAAGGGCGTGATGCGCTTCCGCGAAACGACCGCTCGAGAAATCAAAAACCCCCTGGAGTGTGAGGCCCGGGAGCGCGGCGAAGGGAAGTGAATCAAAACGGAAACGGGTTCCGGAAACCCAGGAAAGGGTGGCGGGCATGGCCGAAAATCCTTTGGCCGTCATGGCCTGCACCGCCTCGGAAAGAAGTTTATTTTTGGCTTCATCGCTCAGCGCCGTCTGGAAAAGGACATGGGCAAAATCCTCCAGAGCCATCGTCGCGGGAAGGGCGAGAACGCGGTCGGTGACTGCCACCTGGCTCACAGATTTGGTACTCAGATCAAAATTAAAACTGACTTTCAGGGAGCGGTCGAGGTGATCCGGGTCGCGGACGGTAGCGCCTTCCGCGTGGAATGAGTGAAGCGTGGAAAGGTCGAGGAGCGTGACCTGGGAACTTCCTACATCTATCCCCGCCCGGGTGAAGGCCTCCAGCACCAGCTGGGTCGCCAGATCCTTCGCCTGGGTTTCGGCCCGATGGCTTTCATCGGAGGTATCACCCAAAAGGTCGGGAGAGAGGGGGGTTTTAGAGGACGAGGACGCCGCGGCCTGGGTCAACACGGAAACCAGGTCTTTGAGTTCAAAATTGCCCCGGAAAGGGCGGCCGTTGATGGAAAGGTCCTGAACGCCGTTCGTCAGGTAATCATAGGAGGCGGAAAAAACCACAAAAGACCCGTCCGGCGCCCGATCGAGCAAGCGCGCGTTCTGAACCGAGAAAAGATAGGGGGAATCGGCTTGCAGCTTCACGTCGCCCGTGTCCAGACTGATTCGGGCGCGGGCAAAGCGGTCCGTCACCTCCTGAACGGTAGGCAAAGCGGCGGAGGCGGCCTGAGGGGAAGTTTCCGTATTCAAAAGCGATTGGAGATCGGCAGAGAGGGTGGCGTCGCGGCTTTTTTGGGTGAGGTAATCCTGGAATTTCGATTCATCCAGAGTGCCAGCCGCCCCATGCAGAGAGCTCTCCGCGAAATCAATCCGGGCAAAAAGGAGTTCCGCCCGCTTCAGGAAAAGATCCTGGGTGGAGGAGAGCAATGCGGCTTCGCCCTGAGCTTTTTGGAATTGGCTGTAGGAATCCCGTAAATAACTTTTGGCCAAGGGGTACTGGCGGCCTTCCGTGAGCGCGGAGACCAAATCCAGCCGCTCCGAAAATAACGCCAAAAAGGCTTCCTGGGTATCCAGCCCTTCGCCGATCCGCAGGGGCGCCAGCGATTCAAACGCGGCCAAAAGTTCTGGGGTCAGGGCTTCCGGATAAGCCTGGAGCAGGCTGAAAAGAAGGCGGGCCTGCCGTTCAAATTCATCGGGATGGGCGCGGCGGAGCGCTTCCGTCCAGTGGCCCTGCCAATCGTGAATTTGGGGGAGAAGCGCCTGCGAAACATTTTTATCCAGCGATTCCTGCAAATCCCCGAGGTATGCCCGCAGGAAAACGGGGGCGTTTTTCGGAAAAACCATGTCCCGCAAAACCTGCCGGGTCTGCCAGGCCACCGAGCCGTACGCGGGGGAAATCAGGCGTCCGAGCTCAGAAGCCAAAAGGGACTGGAGTTCAGGGTCGTTTTTGAACGGAAGCGCCAGGGCTTTCAGGCCGTCGGGCGTCGGCCCTGAAACTCCTCCCAAAAGAGCGTTGAGCCGGGTTTGGATTTGATCCAGCGCCAACCGGCGTTTGCCGGAAGGAGAAAAAGTAAAAGCGCCCCGAAGCGCATTGACCCTCTCGGTCCACGGGTAAACCCAATCCGAGCCGGTCTGTTCGACGGACGATCCCGAAACGTGGGAATCGGCCAGCCCCTCGGGCGAAACGGACTCTAGTTTGAGCTCTTTGGCGAGTTTTGAGGTCTCGAGCCGGGCGTAAACAGGCGTGATTTGTGAATCGGCAAACGTCACCGCGTGACGGAAGGGAACCAAAAACCGCGCGAGGTCTTTTCCTTCCGTATTTTCCAGAAACAAATCCGCGCTTCCGCGAGTGACGACCACATGGTTCAAGGAATCCGTGATGCTTTGCGTGCCCGTGCCCTGCACAAAAACCGTGCGACTGGCCGGGGTAGTCACGGCTAAAGCATCCACCGCGCGTACCTCTACGCTCCCGGAAAGTAGCTGAAAAGTCAGCCGCGGATTTTCGGATGAGTAGAAAAGCGGGGGGTCAAACGCGTTGTCGGTGAGTTCGATGGCCGTATTCTCCGCGAGGCGGACGCTACTGCCGGAAAGCTGGATTTCCGCGAAACTCTGCGGGCCGGTTTTAACCTGCGTGCCGGTCATCAGCGTTTGACCCGAAACCGCCGGAATGAAATCCGGATCCAGCACGGTTTTGATTTGCACATCCTGTGAAGAGGCAAAACGGAGCTCGGGAGCGACTTTATGGAAAACCACGGGCTTCCCTCCCCAAAACAGCACCAAAAACCAGGCTAGATTTACCAGCAGGAAAAGCAGACTCAGACCCAACATTTTTTTTGAAAAAGGAGGCATTCCTTGAGATATAAAATTATCTGAATAGTATAGCAGAAAAATGCCTAAAATGCAACATTAGCTCCCAAGCACGGCCAGTTTTTGGGCCTGGTCGTCCAGGCTCAGTTTTTCAATCAAATCGTCCAGGTCGCCATCCATGATCGCGGGAAGGTTGCTCCAGTTTTGTTTGACGCGGTGGTCGGTCAGGCGATCCTGGGGGAAATTGTACGTGCGGATTTTTTCATGCCGTTCGCCCGTGCCGATCTGTCCCAGGCGCGTTTCGCCAAGCTCGCGGGCGCGGTTGTCTTCTTCCAGCTGGTAAAGCCGCGAACGCAGCACCGCCATGGCCTTGGCCCGGTTTTTGAGTTGTGAACGTTCATCCTGGCAAATCACGACAAGCCCCGTGGCCAAATGGGTGAGGCGCACGGCGGAATCGGTGGTGTTCACGCCCTGCCCCCCATGACCGCCGCTGCGGTAGACATCGATCCGCAAATCCCCTTCTTTAATGGCAATGTCCACCTCCTCGGCTTCCGGCAGCACCGCCACCGTGGCCGTGGAAGTATGGATGCGCCCCTGTGCTTCCGTCACCGGCACACGCTGCACGCGGTGCACGCCGCTTTCGTATTTAAGGCGCGAGTAAGCCCCCTGCCCTACCACTCGGAAAATGATTTCCTTCACGCCGCCCGCGTCGGCATCGGAACGGCTCATGAGTTCGGTTTTAAACCCGTGGTTTTCGGTGTACCGCATGTACATGCGGGCGAGTTCCGAGGCAAAAAGGCTGGCCTCCTCCCCGCCGGCCCCCGCCCGGATTTCCATGATCACGTTTTTGTCGTCCTTGGGGTCGCGGGGCAAAAGCGCGACTTTAAGCTCTTTTTCCAATTGCTCTTTTTGGACTTTCCCCTGCGCCAAATCCGCTTTGGCCATGGTCAACAGTTCCGCGTCACTTTCGGCCGCCAGAATTGCCTCCGCTTCGGCCAACGTTTTAACCACCTTTTCATACCGTTCAATCAGCCCCACAATCGGCCGCAATTGAGCCTCTTTGCGGGTCAGCGCTTCGTAGTGTTTGCGGTCGGCCGTCACCCCCGGTTCCCCGAGTTTTCGGTTGATGTCGGTGTAATCGGCCTTGATTTTCAGAAGCTTTTCAAGCATGGCGTCATTATAACACGGGCTTTTTACCCTTGAAAATTAACTCTGAATCTGCTATAATATTTAGATAAATCTTTATGCCCATGCAAGACCAAACACTGCTGGAGTGGCACGCGCCTGAATTCATCCCCCACGCCAAGGGGCCGATGTGGTTTTTGGTGTTCGGCGTCATCATTTTGAGCCTCACGGTGTACGCCATTTTGAGCGGTTCGGCCACCATGGCCATTGTGTTTATTTTGCTCGCTGGCATGGTCACGCTCACCCACAACCAGGAACCCAAAATGATCGACATCAAAATCATGCCTTTGGGAATGAAGATCGCCGACCAATTCTACGCCTGGAGCCAGATCAAAGCGTTTTGGATCGTTTACAATCCCCCGTTTGTCCGACGCCTGTACCTAAGGCTCGCGGATAAAAGCAGCCGCCAGCTGAAGCTGGAATTGAACGAGCAGAATCCGGTGGAAGTGCGCCAGATGCTGGCCCGCGAACTCCCGGAAATCGAAGGCGGCGAAGAAGCCATGACCGATCTTTTTATCCGCTTACTGCGTCTGCAATAATGCATTGCTTCCGAAATTTATCATCGGGCCTTTCCCTTTTCGGCTCCCGCCGTCCGGTTTTTCAGATGATGGAGATAAACCAGGGGATGGATGAGGGGGCAAGGGGTCTGGACAACTGGGTGAAAGAAAATAATGCGGAAACCGAAGCAGATTTTTGGAAAAAAAATGTAGAAATCGGCTCTGATATTTCCACGAAAGACACGCCCACTGCCGTCGCCGACGTTCAGCGCCTGTATGGGCCGGACGCGTACGCGAAAGTGCTGAAAGACCGGGTGGATAAACTCATGCCGGACAGTAAGCTTTTGGGGATCCGGGATGGCTTAGTGCAACGGCTCACCAAAAATTATAAACGTGAATTTGAAGGGGCGGGAGGTATTCTCCCCTCTTTCCAGGAAGCCATCGGAAAGCTCGATGCCCAGAGAAGTCGGGCGATCGGCTTAATCAAAGAACAAACCTGGGGAACGCTTAATGCGCTCAAAGCCCAAGTGGGAACTCTGAGGGAAGCCCAAAAAGCAGAGCCAGGAAATTTTCCGAAAATGCGCTACGCCGACAAACCCTGGGAAGCCAAAATCCCGATCCTCCACCCCATCCTGGATTCCGTGAATATTCCCATCCTCAGCCGGACACTGCATGGCAGGGAAACAGTCGAATACAAGCAGGCTCAGGAAAAAATTCAAAAACAGTTCGAAGGGTGGATCGATAAAGTGTTTGAAGCGTACATGACCCCCGAGCTTTATGATTCAAAATTGGGAGAACAAATGCGGGTGGGCATCCGAATGAAAATGGAAGACCAAATCAGCGCCCTTTTCAGCGAGGGGAAAGCCACCCCCGAAACCCTTCAGGCTCTGGTAAAAAGCACTCTCGCTCAATTGCAGGCCTATGGCAGCCTGGATAAAGATCCGGGAAAATTGAGCGTGGCCGATGCCACCGAAATCGCCAATGAAGCGGCACTGGTGGTGGATCAGAATTTTATAAACCTGATCAATACCGGCCAATACAAAGACGTTATCGATGAGCTGGAAAAGCGACGGGTGATCAATCCGGAAAGCTGGAACAAGGCTCTGACGGCCACCGCCAATGAACTCATCGCGGATGTGGGGCGGAACGGCAATGAAAAGGCGTTCATCCAAAAAGTGAATGAAAAATCGAAAGAACCCGCGAAAGACGTCGGGGAAGCCGCCCGCTACTTCAAAGCGGAACTGGCTCTCCGTGGACAAGCAGGCGTCCGGGAAGCGCTGGATATGCTCGAGGATTTTAACCGCACCCTGAACGAAAGACGCGTGAGCGCCACCGAAAACCTGGGGCCGGAATCGATGAAAGGCATGATTGTCGGAGAGCGGGAACGGCTCTTGGGAGTCAGCGACAATGGCCAAACCATTCCCCCCAGCGATGGAGACAAAGCCGTGGTGGATTTTATGCGGAAAAACGAGCGCGCCGACCGCGAAGCTGTGCTCCGGAATCCGAATGATCGCCAAAAACTCTTCCGGGGGATCCAGACGATTTTACGGGACTACCAGCCTTACTATCAGGAACAAAGCCGCAACCTGCCCAAAAAAGCACATGATTTACGGACCAACAAAGACGCCCTGAACAAAAGACCCACCGGCCACGATGAACTGGCGCGCATTGGCGCCCTGATCACGCTGGCGAGCGAGGCGCAATGGGTGGTGGAAAATTACGGATTCAAAACCCAACTGGAAGCCGCCCAACAACCGCGCCGGACCGACAAAGCCGTTTTTGAGCCCAACATGAATTTCATCGACACCAATGCAACCTACAGCACGCGGTATCAAAGCGTGATGGAGCGGAGCGGGATCACCGGAAAAGAATTCGGCCTCACACTGGCCAAGCTCATCCTCGGCGGAATGGCGTTTGCCAACATAAAGAATTCCTGGAAGGGCCTTGATCACCTGGATGAAACCATCGAATCCGCTGTCACCAACCCGTTGATTTACGCGAGCGTCGGAACGATCTACGGCATCAACCGGTACCGCGAAGATCCCTCCGTCGCCCAAATCCCGTTCGTCAGCCCGGGGCGGCGAGCCGAAATCCTGAACCGTGAAGGGCTGTACTCGCTTTCCCGCACAAGCGGAAGAGACAACGTGAAGCGGTACGTGGAGACCGAACCCGAATGGACGGCGATGGACCACTTGGAACCCAACGAAGTCAAATCCCTCCTCGCAAAAATCCAAAAACGGAAATCCCCCTGGAACAAGGTCGTTTTAAAAGAAGACCTGCGGGGAATGATCAAAGACGATGTGACCTGGGCCAACCTGCCCGACGACCCCAAAAGCCCGGACGAAGACCATACCCTCATCGAGGAACGCTTTCTTTTTTACTCCAAATTCTTAACCTCCGACACCACCAATTTGGAGCAGCTCCACGAAAACTGCCTGAACTGGGTTTAATTTTATGATGGATGAATCCCAAAAACCATCGGCCAATCCAACGCCGCCTCCGCCCCTCAGCATGAAGGAAATGCAGGCCCGCGTGGGCAAACGCCTGAACCTGAACGGCGACCCTGCCGAAGAACCGCGCCTGAATCAGGGCCGCGTGGGCGGTGAAAAACAATCGCTCGGGCCCGCCCCCCGGAAAAAAAAGAAAAACTGGATCAAATGGCTCCCCTGGATTGCCACAGGTGGCGCCACCGGCGGAACGCTGTGGTTCCTGAGTTAACTTTTTAAACCGAACGCATGACCGCGCTTCACAAAAAAACCATCGGCCTGCTCCTCGCTTCCTTCCTCATCCTGTGGGGCGGCGCCCACCTGAACAGCGTTCCAAAAGCGTATGCGGCCCCTAGAACATCTTATGCCACCGCAGAAGGCGGAGATTCTGATGTTTCATCCAATGCCGCCGATGCATGCGCCGCGCCGCAGGATACCCTGATTAAGAAAATTAATTGCCGAAAACAATCAAACCCCCAGCCCACCACGGATGTAAATAAAATCATCGCACAGGTGGGCCAGCTTTCCACCTGGGTCAATTACATCTTCAATCCCGCTATCAATTTCATCACGTTCAAAATCGGCGCGCTGCTCAGCAACGATTATATTTTTGCGGGCACCATGGGCACCATGCTGCAGAGCATCTGGCGGGTGAACCGAAATATTGTGAATATTATTTTTGTGCTGGTGCTATTGTACCTGGCGCTCAAGTACATTTTTGGCAGTGAAGAAGGCGGCACGGACCTCAAAAAAGTACTGCCCATGTTCGCCCTCATGCTCATCGCCGTGAACTTCTCCTGGCTGGCCAGCAAGGTGGTGTTGGACGCGGCGAGCGTTGCGACGCAAATCGTATTCAGCCTCCCCACCGCCGTCAAAGGCGTCATAGGAGATGAAGTTCTGAATAATCAGATCAAAAACTGCGAAATCGATCCCAAAAACGGCAACACCAAAGGCATGTGTTCTTCGACCCTGGTCCGCACCGTGCCCGATGCCAAATTCACAGTGAATCTGAATGACACGACCGGGGAATGCAATGGAATTGAAGACCGATACAAGGCGGAAAACCCTCCTCCCAATGAAAATTCCACTCCTACCACGACACCCGCCGCACCCGCTGCGGACGCGACTACACCTCCTCCCGCTCCCACCATCGATCAGACACATCCGCTCAAAGGAATAAATATTTTCTGCTGGAAAACGATCGACCTGGCGGATTACAACCAGAACAACGCCTCCTACTTTTTAAGCTACAGCATGGCCCGGGTACAGCGCCTCACGCAGGCGAGCACCAGTGACGCCTTTAAATTGTCCATCGGGGTCATCTTTTCCATCCTGATCCAGGTGGTGTACCTGGTGGCCTTCGCGTCCCTGTTCATTGCCATGATCCTCAGGATCGCCGTTCTGTGGTTCTTTGTGGCCTTCTCGCCGCTTCTTGTCCTGGCCCTCTTTTTGGAGGAACACGTCAAAGAATTGAAATTAAGCGAAGAAACGCTGAGCATGGGCACCTTTATTCAATGGGCCTTTGCGCCAGCCAAACTGGGGGCGGTATGGGCCGTCGGCTTCATGATGATCACCATGGGCCAAACCCTGGGGGAAAACTTTTTCAGCAAAGCGAATGCGGAGCCCGGCCAGATCCTCAATGTGGGCGCCCTCTTCATGGGCATGGATAATCTGCAGGAGTTCATGTGGCTGCTCATGACCGTGGGCATCATCTGGGTCGGCACGTTCGCAGTGCTCACCAAACTGGAAATCGGCAAAGAAATCTTCGCCAAAATCAACAGCGCCGGAACCCGTGTGGCCGAAGTGGTAGGAAAATCCCCCATCTTGGCGCCCATCATGCCGATTTACGACTCCAAAGGCGGCGTGCACATGGAGTCTATAGCCCAATTAAAGAAAGAGATAGGCTTTGGTAATTTATTAAGTAAATGGGAAGCCCTCGAATCAGGCGATGCCAATTCCAATTCTGAAAAATACAGGGAGGGTTCGGATGCGCTCGGAGAAATAGATCCAAGCGGCATCGTTAAGCTCAGAACATTGCTGGAACGAAAAGATCTTTCCGGGAACCAGAAAGCAGTCTATGAAATCTTTCATGATAAGACCGGAATCACCAAAAAAGACATTAAGGATAATTCGACAGATGTGCAGAATATGATCACAGGGGCCGGAGGAAGATTTGGCAAAGAATTAAGTGCAAACTCAGCCGACATCATGTTCATGCTCAAAGCCGCCGCCGAAAATGGGGAGGCAGACAAGCCCGCACCTGCTACGGCGCCAGCGGTTGCACCGGAAGCAGTAGTAAAGCCTGCTCCACCACCCCCCGGGTGAGGATGATAAATAAGACTTTCGGCGTTTTATATTTGGGATGTTAGAAATCCAAACATTTTAATTCTGAGAAACTGGCGGAAGATTTACAGGGGCAGGCGGCACCACCGGAGCTTCCCCCTCGGTTCCCGGCGCACCGGCCACTGTCTTCATGGTGCTGGAGCCGATGCGGCGGAAGATTTCGCGTTCCACAAAATCGCGCTCACGGGCGTACTTGAGGCGGGAAAGCTGCCGGAAGGCCTCGCTGGCCTGTTTGTCGCCTTTATTTCCATCGTACACCGTGGCCATCGAAAATCCGCGCGAGGTGGCGTTATCGATGTTCAACTTGATGTACGCCTGGTAATTCGCAATGTTGATGAGGTCCTGTTCGCTGAAAATGGGGGCGAATTCTTTGGCCATGTACTCGGCGTCCTGCGCGCCGATCTTGAAGCACATCATCGAGCCCACGTTCCCGAACACGGCGTCGCGGATGGTGTTGTCCTCGTGCTTCCCTTTCCCGCCGCCGCTCATCTGCGTGATCTGGGAAATATATTGGTGCGCGATGATGAGGTCCAGGCGGTACTTGCGGGCTTCGGAAAGGATGGAAGCGAAGGATTCCGTCACGAAGTTCTGGAATTCATCCACGTACAGGTAAAAGTCGCGGCGCTCGCTTTCAGGCGTGTCCACGCGGCTCATGGCGGCCATCTGGAGTTTGGAAACCATCACCATGCCCAAAAGCTGGGCGTTCAGGTCGCCCATTTTCCCTTTGCTCAGGTTACAGAGCAAAATTTTGCCTTCATCCATCACCTTGCGGAAGTTGAAACCGGATTTGGTCTGCCCGATGATGTTGCGGATCTGGGCATTCGTCACAAACGGCCCGAACTTGGCCGAGAAGTACGGGATCATTTCCTGTTTTTCACGCGCGCCCGTCGAGGCCATTTCCTTTTCCCAGAACGACCGCACCACGGGATTCTTCACCTTGTTCAGCTTGTAGCGCTGCCAGGATTCATCCGTAAACAGCCGCGGCAGGTCGATCAGGGTGGCTCCCGCTTCGTCGTCTTCCATCAGCGTTAAGCAGCCGTTCCGGAAGTAGTGCTGCAGGCGCGGGCCCATGATTTCCTCCCCGAACATTTTGATAAAAATCGCGAGCGCTTCCTGGCTCATGAATTCTTTTTCATCGGCGCTCTCCGCCTCCAAAATGTTCAGGCCCATCGGCCGCGCCAGGTCTCCGGGATCAAAAACAATGATGTCGTCCGCGCGGCTGCGGGGTACATGGGGCAGCACCGCCTCCACCAGGTCCCCGTGCGGGTCGATCAGGCACGTGCCCTGCCCATTCGCCAAATCCTGCCGGAGCATGGTGTTTAAAATCGTGGATTTTCCCGTTCCGGACTTTCCGATCATGTAAAAATGCCGCCGCCGGTCATCGGGCTTAATGTACACGGGGTGGGTGTCGCCGCGGTAAATGTTGTTTCCCAAAAACAGACCCGATTCCGGCAGGTTCGAGGGGCCCATCGCGATCTTGAATTCCTGCCACTTGATGACCGGGGACTTGTTGTATTTGATATTCGGAAAATGAAACACCGACGAAATTTCTTCAGAGCAAAGAATCATCATGTGGGGGTGCATGAACCGCTGGAACCAGTCGCGCTTGATGTCCCGGAGGATGAACCCCTGGAGGAGCGACGCGCGGGGGAAATACTTGGTTTTGTGGAACGAATTGTTGTTGGGGGCATTGAACTGGCCAAAGGCGTCTTTCATCTCCGTGACGATTTCCTTGGCGCGGTACTTGTTGCGGGCCGAGGCCACAATGCGGATCACCGACTCAAAACCCACTTTCACGTTTTTGGTTTCCATCAGCTTCACCTGCTCGTCCATCAGCGGCGTGGTGCGGGTGGCGCCGGTTTTCATGTCCATGCTCTCCGTGAATTTTTCGCTCTCGGCGCCCTGCGCTAAAATCCGTATCCACGTGGCGATCCAGCTGAAGATATTCAGATGATGGAGCCAGCCCTGTTCTTCTTTGCCCAAAAACAAATTTTTGGCCGCCTCCCGCCCTTTTTTCTGCCAGCCGTCCGGCAGCGGCCTAAGCATGATCTGAATGGCCGCGCCTTCATCTTTGCCGATTTTGGAAAGCGTGTTGGTGATGTTGTTAAAGGGGTCGGATCCCAAAAACTGGTACGTGCGGATGGGGTACATGGATTCGCGGTGAAGACGGATGTACATGCCCGTGGCCTTGTAGCCCTGCCGGAAAATGTTGTAGTCCTCCACTTCTTCCACGAACACATCCGAATAAAACCCCGTGACCTGCTTGGTGATGAGCGATTTCAAATGCCGCGGAACCACAAAAAAGAACTGGAGCTGGCCGTCCAGGATCACGTACTCGCAGGAAAAAAATTCCTGCCCGAAAAGGATGTATTTGTAATCGTCGCGGTACACCGAATGCAGCGCCTCAAAAAGATGCGTCATCACGTCCGTGGTTTCTTTGAAGGTTTTGCCGGTGGAATACTGTTCGGTTTCCCGCTCGCGGTCTTCCTTGGAATCCTTGATGGGAACGGAGATGCGGAGGAAGGTCATGGTGAGCGACCGTTCCAGATTTCGCTTCAGCCGGATCTGCAGCCATATCAAAAGAAAAGCGACAACCAGAATCCCGACGATGACCAGCAGGATAACCAAAGGAAAAATTTATTTTTATTAACTCAAAAAACAGTATAACCCGAAAGAGTCGTTTTGCAAAAGAACCTGCCTGCCTAGATATCAAGTTCGTCGAGCGCGTCTTTCACGCTTTTTCGTTTGGTGGATTTCTCGGGCTTGGGAGCCTCGTCGTCAAACTTGGGGAGCACGGCCTCAATGGCGCCCCAATCCGAATCCTCTTTCATCGGAATGATCAGGGTGACCTCATCCCCCACCTGGGCGCGGAAGTACGTGACGGAAGCCAAAAGCACTTTATACGCTTTGCCGTTCCCCAGAATCATGTACTGGCCTTCCTTGTGCACCAGCGGGCCCATGACGGTTTTGCGCTCCACGGGGCCGATCTGCTTGTACAAAAACTTGCCCTCTTCCGTCACGGTGAGTTTGAGCACGTCGCCGGGAATCAGTTTGGATTTACTGGCATAGTTGGCGGGAACCGGGAAAAGATGACCCTTTTTATCCACCATGTTCTGCCCGTCAAAAACCCCTTCGATCACTTTGCCTTCGGAGCTGGACGACGGCACTTTGGCCGCTTTTTCGGCGTACTTCGCCGGATCCAGGAAAGAGCGGGGCTCCATGCCGGAAACTTCGCTGAGCATTTTCATGGCCAAATCGAGCGAGGCCTGGGTGGCGATGAGCGCTTCGTGAATTTTGGCGATTTTGTTATTTTCACTCATAGATTTTATTATAAATTTATTTTAAGGGTTTTTGGGAAACGCAAAGCGGGGTTTTAAAGAATTGTTTTTCGAGCTCCTCCGCTGTGAGAAGCCCCGTCTGCGCCCCATAGTGCGAGACGACTGAATTTGCATTGAGGGTACCACACGCCAACGCCGTCTTCAAGCTTTTTCCACCCAGGATGGCCGCGGAGAACCCGCTGGCAAAGGCATCCCCTGCCCCCAGCGTGTCCACGCGCTTTTGCGTGACCACCGGGCAAAAATAAATCGCTTTCCCATCGCTCGCCTGCGCGCCGTTCTTGCCGTCGGTAACGACCACCGTTTTCACCCCGAACCGCAGGAGCAAGCGCAAAATGCCGCTCACGTCATCCGCGTACGGAGGTAAAAAGGATTGGGGTTGATGCACATGGCATTGGGGATCGTTTTGTTTCACCCCCGCCAGCTGGTACGGCGCCCCGCTGAAGAGCGCGGCTTCTTCTTTGTTTACAAAAAGAATAGTGGTACGAGCCAAAAGCGCTTTCCAGTGTTTCGCCCCCTCGGCCAACTGTTCGTGGCCCGGGTTCCAGGCCAGCCGGATTTTGGGATGTTTTTGGAGGAAACGCGTGAGAGCCCGCAAAACCCCGCGGCTATCGCCGGAGATATGGCTCAGAAAAATAAAATCCGCTTTTTCGAGCGCCTTCAAGGGGAGATCGCGAACCCCAAAAAGGTGATTCGCACCCGCGTACCCCAGCACCGTCCGGTCGCCGTCGAACGCGCTTAAAATCGTGGAAAAACCGGTTTTATCCTCCGCCGTTTCCACCATGCACTCCGTGTGCACTTTGTCGCGCTGCAGATTGGCGAGCACTTTGTCGCCGTATTCGTGGCCGATTTTGCTGATACAATGGGCTGGAAATCCCATTCGCGCGAAGGCAATGGCGGTGTTCGTGGCCCCGCCGCCAAAAGTTTCGG
>Ga0209515_10001122_pt1 | contig 46224 bp, 42 predicted proteins | sample Subgroupgradi54m_FD_187454 | JGI IMG/M metagenome (GOLD analysis project Ga0209515, IMG submission 187454) | Subsurface groundwater microbial communities from S. Glens Falls, New York, USA - GMW60B uncontaminated upgradient, 5.4 m (SPAdes)... ... | reverse complement strand
GCCGCGGGGGTGATGGCGGCTATTTCCGCCCCCGTCCTGCCGGCCTGCTCGGCCGCGGAGAGGGTTTCTTCCGTGTTGCCGGAATAGCTGCAGACCAGCACCAGCGTCTGCTTGTCCACCCAGGCCGGCAGGCTGTAGGTGCGGTTGATCAGGATCGGACGCGAGAGCCGGTCCCCCACGATCCCGGCAGCCAAGTCCGCGCCGATCGCCGAGCCGCCCATCCCCAGCACCAGAATCTTGCGGCAGGAGGAAAACGCCGATGGCACCCGCCAGGCCAGCCCTTTCTTCCACCCCTCGGCGCATTGGGCGGGCAGCGCCGCCGCCTGCCCAAGCATGTCCGCGCGGTCAAGCCGCCGCATCGCGAGAAGGTTGTCTAGGATTCGCATAGCTCCGGGATCAATTCGCACAGTTTGGCGTTGGCGTACGCTTCCACTTCCTTGCCCGTCGAGAGCCGGAAGACCTCCTTCACCACCTCCTTGGCGCGGAAGGTGGGAACCGACCGGATCACCTGCTTGATCCGGGGCACGTTGACCGCGCTGGTGGAGAAGCTGTCCAGCCCTAACCCAAGCAGGATCAAGGCCAGCGCCGGCTCTCCGGCCATCTCGCCGCACATGCTGACCCACAGGTTGTTCTCGTGCGCCACCTGGATGATCTGCCGGATCAGCCGCAGCACCGCCGGGTGGGCCGGCTCGTACAGGTAAGCGATCTTCTCGTTCACCCGGTCCACCGCCAGCGAATACTGAATCAGATCGTTGGTCCCGATGGAGAAGAATTTCACGTGCTTGGCCAGCAGATCGATGATCAGCGCGGCGGAAGGGACCTCGATCATCGCCCCTACCTCCATCTCCGCGTCGAACTCTTTGCCCTCTTTCCTCAGCTCTTCTTTCATCTCTTCCAGGATGAGATTCGCCGCCTGCAGCTCCTCCAGGCCGGAGATCATCGGGTACATCATCCGGATCTTGCCGAACGCCGAGGCCCGCAAGATCGCCCGCAGCTGCACCTTGAAGATGTCCGGCCGGGCGAGGCAGAAGCGGATCGCCCGCCAACCAAGGAAGGGGTTCATCTCCCGCGGCATCCGCAGATCCGACATGAACTTGTCCCCGCCCAGGTCGATGGTCCGGATGATCACGGAGTCCGGCGCGATCGCCCTCGCCACGTGCCGGTAGGCTTCGAACTGCTCTTCCTCCGTCGGAAGGTCGCTGCGGTTCATGTAAAAGAACTCGGTCCGGTACAGGCCGATGCCCTGCGCCCCGTGAGCGATCACCGAGGGGATCTCCTCGGGGAGCTCGATGTTGGCCGCCAGGTGCACCCGGTGCCCATCGGGCGTCTCCGCCGGCAGGTCCTTGACCTTGAGCAGCGCCTGGTCGAGGGTCTCGAACTTTTTCTTGAGCTCCTCGTAATGCCGCAGGAGGGACGGGTCGGGGTTGATGATCACCTTGCCGCTGGTGCCGTCCACCACCAGCAGGTCGTCGGGATGGATCCTCTGCGTGGCCGCTTCGAGCCCCACCACCGCCGGGATTTCCAGCGACTTCGCCATGATCGCGGTGTGGGAGGTGCGCCCGCCGACGTCGGTGATGAAGCCGATCACGTGCTTCCGGTGCATCGTGGCGGTATCCGAGGGGGAGAGATCGTAGGCCACCACCACCACCGGCTGGGCCAGGTCCGAGAGCCCCTGGCGCTTCAAGCCGGTGAGGTTGCGCAGGATCCGGCGCCCCACGTCCTCCACGTCGCTGGTCCGCTCCCGCATGTACTCGTCCTCCACCCTGGAGAAGACCTGCACGTATTTACGCAGGACCTGCGAGAAGACGTGCTCGACGCAGAGATGCTCTTCCTTCAGGCGGCTGAGAACCTCATCCATGAAGGCGCGGTCCTCCAGGAACATGAGGTGCGCGTTAAAGATCTCGGCGTGCTCCAATCCCAGCTCCTTGGAGATCTTCGCCTGGATCCCCTCAATCTCTTTTCGGGTCTGTGCGAGCGCCTCTTCGAAGCGGGCGATCTCCTGCGGGATGGCGGCAGCGGAAACCGGCTGCTTTGGAACGGACATCTCTTCGCTGTCCAGCAGGAAGGCCCGGCCAATGGAGACGCCGGGAGAAGCGGGAACCCCCTTCATCTCGAAGGATTTGCGTTCCCGCGCGGAGTGGTTCTCGGGTGGACCTTCGCCCCTAGGGGCGGTGCGGCGACGCGCCATGGCCCGTGTGGTGCTTGAGGATGGTGATCACCGCCGGCGGCTCCGTCCTGCAGACCATCTGCTCCAGCGCGTGCATCGCCTCCTCCGCGTCGGAGCCTTTTATGGTCACCCCGATCGTGGAGCCGCGGGAGGCCGCCAAGGTGAGCAGCCCCATGATCGATTTGCCGTCCACCTCGCGGCGCCCCTTACGCACCCGGATGGTGGATTTGAAGCGGTTGGCCACCTGCACAAAGAGGGCGGCCGGCCGCGCGTGGAGGCCCTGCCGGCTGCGGATGTGCAGCTTCTTTTTAAGGAGCACGCCAGCCACCGGGCTCCTCAATTTTCAATTCCCATCGGACGGCCCAAGATCGATTGGAAAGCAGCTTCACCGGCCAGAGGCCGGTCAACTTGACACCCTGATAGACGCGCTGCGCACCGGACCCGGCCTCGAGCGGGAAATGCCACAACCGCGCCGGCCGGTCGAAAACCCAGGAAACCTGCAGGCGGGCCGCCGGATCGAGCACGGCGAACCGCCGGACTCCGGGCGCTTCGCCGGTGCGGTTGACGTGGGCATCCTTTAAACTCAGGGTGATCTCCGCCCCGAAGAGGAACTCCTTGGGACGCTCGGAAGTGTTGGTGATCCGGTGGGAGAAGAGGATCTTCCGGCCGAGGGCCGGCAGCGTAATCGTCTTGATGAATTTGAGGGTTTCGGCCTGCCGGCTCAAAACTGCCTTCACGAAATCCTTCCCTTCTTCCAGCCGGGCTTCATAGAGACCGACGGAGAGATCCGCCATTTCCTTCGCTTTTCCCTGCGCGAAGTCCCGCACCTGCGTGCCGGGCACGAAGAGATGCTCCAGCCATCCCGCCCCCGCGCGCGCGGCCAGCAGATTCCGCTGCGCCCGCTTGTCACTGAGCTCCAGCAACCGCCCGCCGCGGCGGGCGTCCACCAGAAGGGTGAGCTCCCTGGAGCGAAGAAGAAGCTGGCCCTGCGCTTCCTGAAACTGCGGCGCCCAGCCGGAGATCCGGCGCTGCCGGCTTTCCCGCTGCATCAGATGCATCCTCCCGCCGATCCAATTCACAGGCTCTTCTGGTCCTCCTGTTGGATGATCCGGACCACCTGTTTCTCGTCCTTCGCTTCCTTCAGGCTCTCGCGGAAGTAGCGGTCCTTCAGCAGCCGGGAGATTCGGGCCAGGGCCTTGAGATGCGGTCCCGCCGAATCCTCAGGGGCCAGCAGCAGGAAAAAGATCTGGGCGGTTTCCCCATCCAGCGAGTCGAAGTTCACCCCCCGCCGGGAGACCCCGAAGGCGCCCACCAGCTGGCGGACCATGTTCGATTTGCCGTGCGGGATCCCCACTCCCTGGCCGATGCCGGTGGAGCCCAAGGCCTCTCGGGCCAGCAGCACCGGAACGATCTTTTCTTCCTCCGCGGGCTTGATCTCGCCGGCTTTCACCAGCAGCTGCACCATCTCGCGGATGACCCCTTCCTTGTCCTTTGCCTGAAGATCCACGCTGATCGCTCGCTCACGTAAAAAATCGGTAATCTTCACTTATTTCCTCCGTTTAACGATGAAAGCTGGAGCGGGTGGAGGGACTTGAACCCTCGACGTCCTCGTTGGCAACGAGGTGCTCTACCGCTGAGCTACACCCGCATCGGAACGCTGAATCTCATGAACATCTTGGTCAACGCTTACCGGCGCTACCATCCAACAAACGCTGTACGGCTGACGTTCAACCGCCGCGTTCCTCTCTGAGGGGGAATCCATTGCGTGGTTTCCCCCTCAGGGCTCCCCTATCCAGCATAATTCAAGAGGACTCTTGCAGGGGAGTTTCCCACTCCCCCGCAACACAGCCCCCTCTCCAGAGGAATTGACCTGGGCACGGAGGGAGTTGAACCCCCACCCCTTTCGGGACAGGATCCTAAATCCTGCGCGTATTCCAGTTTCGCCACGTGCCCTTTAGAGATGTAAAGTGGGCCGTACAGGAATCGAACCTGTAACCTTGTCCTTAAGAGGGACCTGCTCTACCGATTGAGCTAACGGCCCGCGCGAAGACTCAATAGTTTACAACAATAACCGCGCCCGGGGAGACTCGAACTCCCAACCTCCAGGTTCGAAGCCTGTCACTCTATCCAATTGAGCTACGGGCGCAAGATTGACGAGACTCGACGTCTCGCCAATCTTTTAAGGGGAGAACCCAGGTTCTCCCCTTAATATTCCTCTTTCCTGAAAAACTCTGAAAGAAACATCGCGGTCTAGTTGGGGAGGATTTCCCATCCTCCCCAACATACCCCACCTTCCAGAGGAATGGGATATTCCGAAGGCACGGTGCAAGGATAGCAGATCACCGGCCCGGATTCAAACCGGAAGGAGGGGCCAAACGCTTGAGCTGGAGGATTTCCTCCGGGGTCAGGAGGCGGCCTTGCCCGGAGGGCAGGCTGCCCAGTTTCAAGGGGCCGAACGCAATCCGGCAGAGGGCCTCCACCCGGAATCCGAGCGTGTCGAAGAGCCGGCGGATCTCCCTTTTCTTCCCCTCCCGCAGCATCAGGCGGACGGTCCGGCCGGAAAGCGGTTCCACCTTCTCCGCCCGAGCGGGACCTTCTTCCAAAACAACGCCCCGTAAAAGCTTGGCCTGATTTTTGGGATCCAGCGGCCGGTCCAGCGTGACCTCATACCACTTTCCCACCCCGTAGCGGGGATGGATCAGCCGGTTGGCCAGCTCCCCATCGTTGGTGAACAACAGCAGGCCGGTGGTCTCCCGGTCCAGCCGGCCCACCGGGAAAAGCCGGGCCCGACTGCGCAGATCGGCCGGCAGGAGTTCCTGGACCGTCTTTTCCGCGTGCGGATCGGAGAGCGTCGTGGTGTAGCCGGCCGGCTTGTGAAGCAGAAAATAAACGGGGAGATCGAAAGATAGCTTTTTGCCGCGGAACCGGATCTCGTCCTTGCCCGGCTCCACCTGCCGGCCGAGGTCCCTGATCACCTGCCCGTTGAGCGATACCTCGCCCTCCAGGATGAAGGCCTCGCATTTCCGGCGGGCGGCGATCCCGGCCAGGGCCAACGCGCGCGCGATTCGCATGGCGCTATTATAAATCGGCCCCCCGTGGTATTCTGGATTTAATCCCAAGTAACAACTCAAGGAGGTTTTGTCTCATGGAAACCAGTGTCAGCAGCACGCAGGAAGCTCTTCAGGTCGGGCGTCAGGCACCCGCTTTTTCAACCGACTCCTACATGCCGGACGGCAGCTTCAAGAAGATCAACCTGTCCGACTTCAAGGGCAAGTGGGTGGTCCTCTTTTTCTATCCGCTGGACTTCACCTTCGTCTGCCCGACGGAGATCAAGAGCTTCGACCAGAACCTGGCGCAGTTCAAGAAGGCCGGCGCCGAGGTCCTCTCCGCCAGCACCGACAGCGTCTTTTCCCACAAGGCATGGGCGGCCAACGAGCTGGGCAAGGTGCAGTTCCCGATGCTGGCCGACACCAACCACGAGCTCTCCCGGGCCTACGGGGTCCTGATCAAGGAGAAGGGGATCGCGCTGCGGGGGACCTTCATCGTGGATCCGGACGGCAACTTGAAGTCGGCCTCCATCAACGACCTGCCGGTGGGCCGCAGCGTGGAAGAGACGCTGCGCACGCTGCAGGCGCTTCAGACCGGGGAATTGACCGGCTGCGGCTGGAAACCGGGCGAGAAAACGCTGGGGAAATGACCTTGACGAGTATGCATTATATATGCATACTATGATGTATGAGAACAACCATTCACATTGATGAGCAATCCCTCCGGAAAGCCTCCCATCTGACGGGGGTTCGGGAAAAAACGTCGCTGGTCAGAATGGGGCTTCAGGCTTTGATCTCCCTGGAGAGCGCCAAACGCCTCGCCCGGTTGGGCGGAACGGAAAAATCCCTCCGCACGATTCCCCGCCGCAGATCGTCCTGAAAAAGGATGGTGCTGGCAGATACCTCGATCTGGGTCCATCATTTCCGGAGCGGAGAGGGCCTTCTGGCATCTCTGCTCAATGATGCCCGAATCATGGGACATGACTTCATCATCGGCGAGTTGGCCTGCGGGAACTTGAAAAATCGGAGGGAAATCCTGTCTCTTCTGCGGGCCTTGCCTTCAGCGCCCATCATTGATCAGGATGAGCTTCTTCATTTCATTGAGCGTCAATCACTGGCCGGCATGGGAATTGGATTCGTTGACGCCCACCTCCTGGCTTCTGCTCAGTTGATTGGGGTTCCCCTCTGGACCTCGGACGCATCGCTGAAGCGCGCCGCCGAGAAGCTAACCCTCTCTTACCATCCCGCCCGCTGAGACCGGCTTTACCGAGCGTTTCCGCGCTCGGCTTTTTCTTGGACTATGGTTCATCACTTGTGATACACTTCATTCTAGGAGGATACGCCTGATGGCCACGAAATATCCGCGCTTAAATGTCGTCCTGGAGCCGTCTGTCTACCGCTGCATTCAGCAGCTTTCCCATCAAGAGGGACTTTCCATGTCGCTGGTCGCCCGGGACCTGCTCCGGGAAGCTATTTCCACTTACGAGGACATTTACTGGGTGAAAGAAGCACAGGCACGGGAGAAAAATTTCTCCAAGCGCAAAGCGCTGCACCACAGCAAAGTCTGGGGCTCATAACCCAAGGTGGTGTTTTCGAAAGATTCCTTCGAGGTTTTTTATCATCCCGACGTTCCGCGAGAGGATCTCCCTAAGCTCTCCGCGGAAATCCGTCAAAGAATTCGAAAAGCCATCGAGGGAAAGCTGGCATTTTCACCTCAACAGTTCGGCGAGCCGCTTCGACGCACTCTGAAGGGGTATTGGAAACTCCGCGTGGGCGATTACCGGGTGATTTATAAGATCTCCGGCATGACCGTGGTCATTCTTCGGATCGGCCATCGCCGCGAAGTATACGAGCGCGGGATCCCGGCTTAAGCGTACAGGAAACGGTGCCGGTCGCCGTCAAGCTCCCGCTCCATTCCCGCCGACGGAAGCGGGATGCCGGAACGCTTGAGGATCTCCAGCATCATCGCCAACTCCGAGGCATCCATTCCTTGAAGCTCTCCGGCGGCAATCCAAAGCCCCTGATGTCCAAGCTCTTTTAACAGAGTTTTCATGCTGCGGTGCAGTTCCGGCGTGTAGCGGGCCTGGTCCAACAGGAGGATCCCGCCCGCCGGGATCTCTTCCCGCAAGACCCGCTCCGTATCCGCGAGGTCCACCGGGCGCACCGTCACTCCCCATTCCTTCGCCGGTATCGCCGTCGCGAGCGAGGAGTCCACCCACAGCGTAAGCCCCTCCGGCAGCTTCACCGACGGAACTGTCGCCGGGAAATCTACCGTCATCTGCTTCGGAGCCAGGACCGGCAGGAGATCGTCGCCGGCCATCTTCCCATCATCTGCCGAGGTATACCCATCCCAAACCCGCGCTCCCAGCAACCGCATCCGATCTGCTAGAACGGAAGGCAAGATCTCTACTTCTCCTTTTTCCTCCGCGCCGGCGGCGTTTTCCCCTAGCGATCGGCTGGTTCTCCGCTCCCAGAAATGGGCCAGCCAGAGTTCCCGACCCGGAGCGTCTTTCTTAGCCGCTGTAGCAAAATTATCAGCGACATCGATCAAAAACTGCGACAACGATTGCTGGGCCAACGGCTCTTCGGACGGCCAGTCGAGCATCTCCATCATGACAGCCAGCATATAAGACCCCACAGCACCCAGGTTAAAAAGACTGAAGTTCTGGTCTGCCAGAGCTCCCTTCAGCAACTCTTCCGGCAATCCTTTTGAGGTTACCCTTTGCGCAAGCGGCAGACTCCGACTTAGCCCCTCCATCAGTGACAAAGGAAGCTCCGCGTTTTCTTTGAGGCCGCGTCCAAAGACCTTGAGCAGCGCGTTCGTTATGAGGACGGCTTCCTCGTTTTTCTTTTTCACCAATATCCAGGCAAGACGAACGAGCGCTTCCCGCTCTTGCCCTTTCCATTCGTGTGGACCCGGCGAAGAGACGACCGTAAACGCGGCAAACAACGCCGCAGAGGGAACCGGTTCTGCGAGCTTCTCCATCGCATTCCAATCCCGTGCAGTTCCAGCTTCCCGTAGCTGATTGAGCAGACCCTGGAATCTCCCCTCCTCCGCCCCGGCGGCGGTGAGGGGCGAGATTTGGAGCTGATACGGGGAATAATTCAGGACTACCACCGTGTTGGTGATGGGCGCGTACAAGACGTGATACCCTTCCTCCACACGGCTGGCGTCTATCTCCAGATGGCTCTGGCCGGCAACCTCGATCCATTCTTCAGCCCGGTAATCGGTACCGGCAGGTTTCCAAGATTCCGTCCCGGGCTGGCGCACATGGATCTGGCCCTTCTCCACCTTGAATTCGTTGGTGACCCGCTTTTCCCCATCGACCCGGATGGAGATCTGGAACGGCCGTTCAAAAGGGAAGCGGGCCAGTTTCTGCGGATTCAGCGGTACTTCATCGTTATCCTGAAGCCGGTCAATCACAACGAGCTGGTCCTTCAACCGCTCCACCAGCTCCGAGACCGCCCGCTCCGCCACAGAAGGGTCCTCTTCCGGTTTTCCTGTGCCGGCGTTCGTCCGGCTTTCTTCAAGACTGTCTCCCGCCTCTTCCCACAAATTTCCCGCGAAGGAAGCGTACCGCTCATGGACCCGGTACCGGTGTCCGCGGCTCTGGGCCCACTCCCGGCGGACTTCAATCTGGGTGGGGTTGGTGGAACCAAGATCTGAAAAAGCAACCTCATCCCCCATGATCTCGATCTGAAGATGACCCGTCTGGCGGTAGGCCGGCACGAATTTCCCGTTGATCGCGTTCCAGCCGGGCCGTTTTTCGACGCGGGCATCCCCGCGGGAAATCGAGTTGCTCAGAGCCTGGCGCGGCAGGTAAGCGATTTTGTCCAGCTCGTTTTCCGTCCAGGAGACGGCGACCCGCCATTCCGGTTCACCAGCTTTTTTCATGTACCATCTTTCAAAGACCTCTCGGTAGCGTTTGTCATTCACCGGCCGGCCCACTTTCCCTTCCAGGTCAAACTGGGTCACGCCATCCAGCTCGGCGGGCAGATCCTCCCGGCCGATCCGAACCGGGACGCCGTCCTCCAGATGGACCAGGTCGAGATCGGCCCATTTCCCATCCAACCACACCTGCAGGAGATACCGTTTGGCCATCGGAGCCACGGCGACTCCTCCGCCTGAACTTTCATCGGGAGGACGGATCTGCTGGTCTTCCCCCATGGGGAGGATTTGGAAAGTCAGCGGCCCCATGGCGAACCGCCCCAGCGCAGCCAGCGGGACCGTAATGGTTTTGATTTTTCGTACCTTGATTTCAGTCCCCGGGTGCACCTGGGAAGGGTCGAGGGGCAGATTCTGCATCGTTTGATACGTCACGCCGGTTGGAAAAATCGGGTCCCCCGGCTTGACGATATAAGGCATGGAGCCGCCGATGGAGACGGCAGGAAACTCCTCTTTCGAGAAATCTTTCGGGTGCTCGGGCGGCTTCGGCTCCTCCGCCCCGGCGGCCTGTTTCTGTTTACGCCAGCCGAGCCTGTTCCCCTCAATACTAGACTCATAACCTTGATCTCTAATTGCGTAAAAAATGATATCTGCGTCTAGTTTGTTTTCCCGCGCATAGAGAAAAACATCTTTGGACTCAACGAATGGCGGGTCCCCTCGATCGGAAAGCCATTTGCGAACCGCATCGACTACCTCGGGTTTTTTCGCTTCCTCCCGCAGAGCTTGCCTCGCTTGCCCATAGCTGCTCCCCGCAGCATCTTCCTGCCTCTCCTCCGCGCCGGCGGCGGCGGAACTGTGAAAAGCAGCCCAGAAGGCTTCGTCACTCTCGGGAAGATCCAGACCGAGTTGGCGTGCCAGCTGAAGCGCGGGAGCAATCTTCTCCTCGACAAGATTCAATCCCCTGGCGTACCGAATGCCGGCCGCGATTCCCAAGGTGATTGCCTCCGGCTTTCTACCAGCAGCCAAGGCAATGGCGGCGGCCCCGAACAAGCGGTCGTTGGGGCTGAGTTTCCTCAAAGGATCTTGCCCGATCCGCTCGACCGTATCCCCCAGTTCCTTGTTGGCAAACCGGCCCAGCAGCTCTTCGATGTAGGCTTTCATCTTCTCTGGCGAGAATTCCGCGGGGTACCGGTGCAGCAATCCCGCGGCCGATTCCTCCATGGCTTGCCGCACCCATCGAGCGATTTCTGGATCCTCCATCCCAAGCGCCGAATCGGCCAATCCCCTAGCCATGGAGAGATACGCCAGTACCGCGTGCCCCAGGTTATGGATCAGCAACTTCTTTTCCCGGTAAGCCCGGATGTTGGCAACCGGTTCGATCCCTTTGGGGATGAAGTGCGTCTGTTTCATTTCCCCGGCGTCCACAATCAGCGTGTAGTCGCCTCCCTCCACGTGAATGTCGAGCGGATTCTTCGGAACTGATCTCTGCTTGGGGACGGTGATCTGCACGACGGCGCCGACGAACCCAACCCTGTCCTGCGCGTGCTCACGGAACCCCAAGTCCGCCAGTCCATTGGCCTCCCCCCAATCTCCGCTGGCTCCGATGAAATTGACTCTCTCCCTAACGTATTTCGCCAGTTCCTCATCCGCGTCTTTGAGGACCGCCTGGCGGGTCGCTTCGATCTCCGGCTGATCCACCGGGAGGTTCTCCGCGAAAACGATGTTCAAGGTTTCCATCCGGCCCGCGTCGATCCGGCTTTGGATGTAGCGACGCAGCGTAGGCGCTAGCTTCACGATGTTGTTGGCACCGACAGCCGTGAAGATCCAATCGGCTCGGGGTCCTTGAGCCGTAATCTTCTCGGTTTCGTTCGCTGGGATTGCCCAAACGTTGCTCACCTCAAACGGATCCCCTGCCCCCACCGGCGTTACCGTGTAACGACCATGCTGTTTCACCGCGTCGATGAGCGGGCGGTTCAAATCCGCGAAAATGACGTCGAAATCATCCTTTGCGGTAAGCATCGGAGCTAGATAACCGCGGCCGATGTTGCCCACCCCAAAGATCACCGCCCGATGGTCCGGCGGAATCCCCGGCCGGCCCAGCTGACCCGCCTCCTCCACACCTCCTTTCTGCTGCGAGTCACCTTTGGATGATATCCGTAGAAGTTGCTCTTCTGTCTCTTTTGCTGTCTTTGGATAAATCCGCCGATCGGGTATTCGGATGGGGTCCTCGGCCTCCTCGAACTCTTTCTCCCATATCCTCTTCGCGAGCCTGGCCCATGCGGTCGGCTCAAGGGAAGCGCGTTCGCCCATGGCGTACATCCTCGCGGCAACCCACGTCAACGCGAGATCGCGGCCGCTCAACCTGTCCCAACCTATTCGTCTGAGAAAAACCTTCAGCCAACGGCGTGAGCTGCGGTTCTCGTAAAAGATTCCCCGCACTTGCCGAAGGACGTCGGCGTGTTCTGTCAGGAGAATCTTGATCTCTCTCGCGTCACCCGCATACATAAGCCGGCTGCGCATCCTCCTGAGGAGTGCCCGAGCCTCCATGACCGTTTCAATTGCCAACTGCGCATCCTTCCCTGGGATGACCCGAAGATACGCAGGCAACGTGGCTATTGCCCGGAACGAAACGTTTCGAATCACTCCATTCACACCGGCGGGAACCAGGAGCAGGTTAAGCTGGCGGGAGTCGACCGCGTGGGCCAATCCCTCCAAGCGATCTCCCCGCATCTGCCGAACCGGATGTCCTGTTCCAATGTAAACAAGACCTATGGGGTCGGTCTGTTCCCGGCCCGTCGGGCCGAGCAAGTTTTTATCTTTTGTGTAGACGACGGCGATGGGCGGACTGCTCTTGTATCTTTGATAAAGCTCATACCCTTCCACCTGTCCCAGATAGAGTATCCCGGGCCGAACACTGAACACGAACCCGCGGGGAAGAAGCAGGGTCGTGTTCAACAAACCCAGAGTGTAGGCGTTGACCCCTCCACCACCAATTCCTTTCACGATTTTGTCCAGCGCCTGCAGTTCTTGGCGGGAGTAGTTACCAGTTCCGGCCATCTGCGCCCGGAGTTCCCGCGCGCGGGAAAGGAGTTTTTTGTACTCCGCCTGCGAACGGTGATGGAAGACTGCCGGCACCAGATGCTTCTCCAGCAACTGTCGCAGAAGCGGGTCCTTCTGCCCCAAAGAGACCAAAGCAGCCTCCAGCGGCCTGCGGATCTCCACCGGCAGCTCCTCCGCCCCGGCGAGGAACGGCACAGAAGATGGAGTGGGAGTAACTGCCAGGGCGAGTTGGAGCTGTTCCTCGGCACCAGCTTCTTTAGAAGTTTCTGTCCGCAGCGCGAGGGCGGGGTTGGGCAGAATCAGGGTGAGGACAAGGAAGGCAGCGATAACTCTGCCCACGGAAGAGCGGTCAGGTTTCCTCATAGAATTCAAGGAGTTTACTACTTAAGGATACCCGGCTGAAGAGCCGAAAACAAGGAGGCGAGAAGATTTTACCTAAGCTAGATTTATATTAACTATGAGGCCGGCGGAGGAACTCCTATCTCTTCAACAACCCCTCTACCTCCAGGGTGATCTCCACGTCATCACCCACCAAAAATCCGCCCGTTTCCACCGCCTTGTTCCAGGTCAGCCCGAAGTCCTTCCGGTTGATCCTGCCGGCGGCGGTGAAGCCGGCCCGGGTGTTCCCCCAGGGATCTTTGCCCACCCCGTGGATCGCCAGATCCAGCACTACCGGCTTCTCGACCCCGTGGATCGTCAGCATCCCGTGCAGCTTCGCGCTCTCGGGAGTGACATCGGTTACCTTTGTGCTGGTGAAGTTGATCGTCGGGTAGGTTTCCACCTCGAAGAAGTCCTTCGAACGCAGGTGCTTGTCCCGCTGCTCCACCCGCGTGTCAATGCTGGCCGCCTGGATGACGGCCTGCGTCTTCCAACTCTCCGGCTTGCCCGGTTCGTACTCAAGGGTCCCTTCAAACTGGTTGAAAGTGCCGGTGACGTTGGAGAAGAGGTGCCGGATCTTGAAGATCACCGCCGAGTGGTCGGGATCGATCGAGTAGGTGACGGCCCACGCCGATGGTGCGCAGAGGGCCTGCATGAGACAAAACATGCCCAGCAGCAACGTTCGGATTATTTTCATGATTTCCTCCTTGCGGGGTTGAAGGGACTATTTTCCTCCTGCCGGATGATTTCGTCAAACTGCGCAGGGGTGATCGCTCCGAGAACCTTGACCCCGTTGACGAAAAAGGTCGGCGTGGCGGTCACTCCCAGCCGCTTGCCTTCCTCAATGTCCCTCATCACACTCTCCTTCGGATGCCCGGCGGCCAAGCAGGCTTGGAACGCCTGCGCGTCTAACGGGAATTGTTTGGTCACCAAAGAGATCTTGCCGCGATACACCTTGAGAGCGATCTCATTGAATTGGTCCGCCTCCCGGCAGAGCGGGCAGAGGGGATCGGTGAACATCACCGCCTGCACCGGCGCGTCCGGGGACCCAAGCCGTGGGCTGTCGCCGGCATCTACCACCACGCGAGGCGCGGTTCGTATCCGTTCGAGGATCCTTGCCCGCAGTCCCTCCGGTGCTCGGCTGAGGTACTCCGTCGAGAACTGGACCGCCAGGATCCCGGCCAGCCCGGTCACGGCAACCATCCCGAGCATCCAGCCGGCCGCCGATGCCACAGGCGAAAGGAGCGGGAGCCGAAAGGAAGGCATTCGGCCCAATCCCCGCTTGGCCGTCAGCAGGATCAGCGCCTTGATCCCGTACATCAGCAGGCAGAGAGAGCAGAGAGCCCGGATCTCGACCAGCATCACCCCCAACAGACCGAGGTCCAGCACTAGGCAGGCGCCGGCCAGGGCGGCAGCAGCCGTCAGCGCTTGCCGGTTCAGCTCCGGGAATTGCAACGCGATGACGGAGAGTGTCAGGAGGATCAGATAGGCGAGGACTCCCCAAAAGGCGATCGGTACTCCGAAGAAGCTGCTGAACCGGCTGGCGGCAACCGCGTGGCAGTTGAAGAAGCTGCCGGCCCCGCCGCAAAGCGGCCCGCCGAGCAGCTCGCCGCGCAAGAGGGCGATGTGGAGGAATGAGAGGTATCCGGCCAGAAGGAGTCCGGCGAAACTGAGCGACAGACAGAGGATACTGGCACGTCGGGCAGTGAACACGTTACGGTCTAGGGTTGAATTTCAGAGACCCTATCACTTTCAGAAAGTGATCTCTCGCGGATTTCGGGACCGCTAGGTAACAAGACCCGTCCGGATACAATCCGCGCGAAGGAGTTACGTGGCACGGAACAAAAGCCTTCAGCATAGAAACAACTTGTTCTATACCGGGGTGATTCACGGATCGGACACGAATCCCTCCCATTGGAACGAAGTGCGCTTCGTCATCGAAAAACGCGCTGACCCAGGCCTTTTTTACCGATTCCGATCCTTCGGCAATTTCTTCGGGAATACGCCACTCCCGCGAGCCACCGGCGCCCAGATTTTTGAGGTAAGACCAAATCTCCTTGGATTTCACCCGAACTCTATAAACCTTCGGGTAATACAAAGGTTTTATACCAAATACTTGCTGGACATCTTCCGTAAAGGACCGGATGAGTTTTGGATTCAAATTTGTATAAGCCACGCCGTAACGTAACCGAAACTTACCGGCTTTGTAAGTTTTCAGATACCCATAACTATCCGGTTCCCGATAAGAAAATAAATGCCCATCACCGCATATATGAGCGTGGACGCGAGCAAGCTCTGGAGTAATCAGAATGGGAATGTGGCATTTGGGTAGAGATCGTTGCCTGGGGATCGCAAATTTGGATAGGGCTGTATTGATTGAGGCGGGTGTGCGATTTAATTTCGCGGCGATTTCAGCGATAGGTAGTTTCTTTTCTAAAAACATTTCACGAAGAGTCCGCTTCTCTTCTTCTGCCCAACGCCTAAATGGGGCATCTCTTAAAATAGAGTCGGGCCAAGCAGAAGACTTGGCCCGACTTTCAACAGTAATCATCATAATTATTATAGCTAGCGGGGCCAGGATTTGAACCTGGGACCTTCAGGTTATGCATACCACTCCAGCTTTCGCTGTCTCCACATCACGTGGAGTTTGTGGTCTGGACTATCCCTTCATCCGCCAACGATCTCTGGCGGATGCCCGCCGTCTAGTCTCTACACCTTCCCCGTGCCGACCGGCACGAGGCTTGGCTCGGGATTCCCAGTAAAGGGTTCCCCGACTTTGACGGGTGTGATCCCAGCCGTTACCGGCTGGGTGGCCCAGAAAATTCCAAGCCTGACGAGCTACCGGGCTGCTCTACCCCGCAGTAGGGCTTTATTATACACTAAAGGCACTGTCATGGCTCCAACGAAGAAGTCTTTGAGAGACCTCTATCCGCACCGGCCGGATGTCCCGCTGCTGATCTTCCTGGCGCTGGCGGTCCTGCTGGCCGGGCTTTCCCTTCCAATCCTTCAGGTCGACAAGACCGTTTTCTGGCGGCACTGGGAGAACCGTTATTCGGTGCTCATCGGGATCAGCGAGCTGGCCAAAAGCGGCGATTGGCTGCTGGCGATTATTCTCTTCTTTTTTTCGATGGTCTTCCCGTTCGTCAAGCTGGCCGCGCTGATCTGGATCTGGTTCTGGAAGCTGACCGATGCCCAGCGGATGAAGACGCTGCACTGGCTGGAGATCCTGGGGAAGTGGTCCATGCTGGATGTCTTCGCGGTGGCGATCCTGATCGTGGCGGCCAAGATGCGCTCGCTCACCGAGGTACAGCCGCGGATCGGGATTTATCTCTTCGGGGCGGCGATCATCCTCTCGATGCTGACCACAATGCGCGTGGAGCGCATTGCCCGGAGAGGCCGGAAAATCTCTTAGCGCTGGCGGGAATCTTTCGAGGATCGCTGGAACTTGACGACCGTCTCGCCCTCGCGGACAAATCCGAATTGCCGGCGGGCCTCCGCCTCGGCGTAGGAGGGATCTTCCCGGAGCCGTTTGGCTTCCTGATACAGCCGGACGTTCTCCCGCTTGAGGGCGCCGATCTCGGCCTCCAGCTGTTCCTGCCGCGCGTTCATCTCCGACCAGCGCAGGAAGGCCGGGCCGTAGAGCAGCAGGAGCCCGAGGCCGATTCCCGCCCCGATCAAGAGTTTCTTTTTCGGTTCCACCGCACGCCCGCGTAGACCGCTTTCTTACCCAACTGCTCCTCGATCCGGAGCAGCTCGTTGTACTTGGCGACCCGCTCGCCCCGGGAGACGGAGCCGGTCTTGATTTGCCCAGCCCCAACCGCCACCGCCAAGTGGGCGATGGTGGTGTCCTCGGTCTCTCCGGAGCGGTGGGAGATGATGGTGCCGTAGCCGGCCTCCTGGGCGGTGCGGATGCAGTCCAACGTCTCGGTCAGTGTCCCGATCTGATTGACTTTGATGAGGATCGCGTTGGCGGCCCTGCGGCGGATCCCGATCCGCAATTTCTGCGTGTTGGTGACAAAGAGGTCGTCCCCCACGAGCTGGATCCTTTCTCCCAGCTCCCGGGTCAACACCACCCAGCCGTTCCAGTCCTCCTCGCCGAGGCCGTCTTCGATGGAGACGATCGGGTAGCGGCCGATCCAACTTTCATAGAGCCGCGTCAAGCGCTCGGCGGAGATGTTCGTCAATCGCTCCGCTTTGAGAGTGTAACCCTTGTCTCCCGAGAAGGTGCTGGCCGCGACGTCGAGCGCCAGCACAATATCCCGCTCGGGCTTGGCGCCGGCCTGCTCGATCGCCTGCAGGACCAGCCGTATCGCTTCTTCATTTGAGGAGAGGCGCGGGGCGAATCCCCCTTCATCGCCGACGGAGGTGGAAAGCCCTTTGCCTTTAAGGATCTTCTTCAGCGCCTGGAAAACCTCGGCCCCCATCCGCAGCGCGTCGCGGAAACTCTTGGCGCCGACCGGCAGGATCATGAACTCCTGGATGTCCAGCCCGTTGTCGGCGTGGAGGCCGCCGTTCAAGATGTTCATCAGGGGGATGGGGAGCAGGTTGGCTTTCGATCCGCCGAGCGACTCGTAGAGCGGCTTGCGCCGGACATGGGAAACCGCCCGAGCCGCCGCCAGCGAGACCGCCAGCAGGGCGTTGGCGCCCAAGCGGGATTTGTTCTCGGTGCCGTCGAGCTCGATCAGTTTCCGGTCGAGGGATTCCTGTTTCGCCGCGTCCATTCCCTTCACCGCCCGGGCGATCTCGCCGTTGACGGCCGCCACCGCCTTGAGCACCCCTTTGCCGTTGAAGCGGTGCTTGTCGCCGTCGCGCAGTTCCCAGGCCTCGAACTTGCCGGTCGAGGCTCCGCTCGGGACCGCCGCCCGTCCCGGGCAGCCGCTGCTCAGCGTGACATCCGCCTCGACGGTGGGGAGCCCGCGGGAATCGAGGATCTCCCGCGCTACGATTTTCTGGATGGCCGTTTTCGGCTTTGGCATTTCTGAGCCTCCAAAACTTGTTGGATCGCCTGCGGGTAGAGGCGGTGCTCCACGCGATGGATTCGCCGGCGAAGGTTTTCTTCCGTATCGCCTTTGCGCACCAGCACCGTTTCTTGAACCAGCACGGGACCATGGTCCACCTGCTCGTCCACGAAGTGGACCGTGACGCCGGTGGTTTTGACCTTGCGGCGCAAGGCGTCCCGAATCGCGTGGGCGCCGGGGAAAGCCGGCAGCAGGGCCGGGTGGATGTTCAGGATGCGGCCCCGGAACCTCCGCACGAACCACGGCGAAAGGATCCGCATGAAGCCGGCCAGCACGATCAGCCGGGCACCCGACTTTTCCACCGCCCGCGCCAACGCGCGGTCAAACGCCTCGCGCGTGGAAAACCCGCGCGGCGGGATGACCACGGCCGGGACCCGGCTTTTTTTCGCACGAACCAGCGCGTGTGCACCCGGATTGTCGGTGATCATCACCGCCACGCGTGCATGCAGCCGGCCGCGGCGCACCCGCGCCGCGGCACTTCCTCGGCAGCGAGGACGGTACCGCCTCGGTCGGCGGGTAGCCTCAAGAATCGCCTGGAAATTGGTTCCCTGCCCCGAGCAGAGGATTGCGATCGCCGGGAGAGGAGAGATCGGGAGACGCCTTACGCTGTCAGCTTCTGGATTTTTGCTTCGAGCTGGCTTTTGGGCTGCGAGCCGACCAGCCGATCCACTTCCTCGCCTCCCTTAAAGAAGATCAGGGTGGGGATGTTCAGCACCCCGAACTGTGCCGCCAGCTCCGGGACTTCGTCCACATTCACCTTGGCAACGGCGAATTTGCCCCTGTACTTCTCCGCCAGCTCATCCAAGATGGGAGCCACCGCGCGGCAGGGCGCGCACCAGGTTGCCCAGAAATCTACCAGAACGGGAGTTTTAGCGCTTAAGACTTCCGACTTGAAGTTGGTTTGACTAATGGTCACTGTAGATTGGCTCATGGAATTAGTATACTCCTTCTCTTATTTCCGGCCAGCAGGAAAATCCCGCCGGCCGCAAACCCCCCTCCGATCCCGCCCAGCAGAAGCCCGCGCCCGCCGTGCTCGGCGAGCACCCCGGCCGCCAGCATGGAGAGGATCAGAGCCAGATTGAAAACGATCCCCAAGCTGCTGAAGATCCGCCCATGCAGGCGCTCCGGGTGGGCCTCGTGGACCAGGGTGTTGGTCACGATCCCCACGGGCGCCACGAAGAAACCCAGCAGCGCCGTCGAGAAAGAGGCCGCCACTCCCGACTTCAGCGTCAACACGGCGGCCAGAAAAAACCAAACGCTCAGAGAGCAACCCAGGAAAGCCGTCCCGAGAACCCGGCGTTTCGACCACAAGGTCCCCCACCGCCCGTGAGCCACGGTGCCGAGGAACAAACCAACCCCGAACCAGAGGCTCAGGAACCCTAAGTCCCGGGTCACCGACTTCAAGGTGCTCTGCACCAGAACCGTTCCGATCACCATGCTGGATCCGGCCCCCCCAACCAACAGGCCCAGCAGACCGACCACCCTGCGCGTGTCCTGGTGCAGCCAGAGTTCCCGGATCCCCTCCCAGATCTCCGCCAGGATCCGCCCGGCAGACTCTTCCATGGCCCCCGAGGCCCGGACGGCGCGGCGCGCGATCGGCGCGATCAGGGCGGCTGAGGCGGCGTAGGCCGCCGCATCCACCCAGCAGCTGCGATTGACCCCCACCCATTCGATCAGCAGCGCCCCCACCAGCAGGATGACCGCCGATCCAATCATCCCGGAAGTGGTGAAGAGGGCGTTTGCTTTAGCCAACCGCTCCGGAGGGACCAGGTCGGGGATCATCGCCAGCCGGGCGGGAACGAAGAAGCTGGCGACCGCGAACAGGAGGAAGATGTCCAGGTACAAGGGGATGCGGCTGGGCGCCAGCGCCAGCCACGGCAGAGCGGCAATCGCGGCGACCCGGATGAGATCACAGACGATCATCGTCCGCTTCCGGTCCCAGCGGTCCACGTACGCCCCGGCGAACGGACCGACCAGCAGGGCCGGCAGCGAGGTCATCACCATCACCTTCGCCAGGGTGAACGTGGAGCCGGAGGCCCGGCTGGCGGCCAGCCCCACCAGCACGAGCTGAGTCAGCCGGTCGCCGAACTGGGAGCAGAGCTGCCCGAGCCAAAGCAGCCGGAATTTTTTTTCGCGGAGCAGGTCGAGCAACGGAAATTACAGTTTAGGGATGGCGCTGGGAACACGCAGCGCGATGAGGATCGCGCAGAGGATCACCAGCGCTGTTTGGAACATCCGGAGCAGCGAGGATCGGGTTTTGGGCCGCAGGATCACCAAGACAATTGCAACCGCCGCCAGAATCCAGCTCGGTACCGGGAAAACGGCGAATCCGGCGGGGATTTGAAGGCGGCTCCGCACTGCTTTAAAGAGAAAGATGCCGGCCGCTCCTACTCCGTAGCCGACGACCTTCAGCCATTCGTGGCCCTTCTCCATTTTGTAATCATTCCTCAGACCGTAGGGGGACCCTCGGTAGCGCCGCCAGGGAATCACCGAGGGCACTGAACGAAGATACTGGGTGTATTCCTTCCCATACATCCCGGAGAGGTGGACCTCTTCCGACAGGATGATCAGCCAGTGGAGGGGAATGAAGATCAGCAAATAGACTACCCACATTGGTTGCCAACCCGCCATGAGGACGATGCCGAGACCCAGCAAGAAATTAGCCAGATACAGGGGATGCCGGATCCAAGCATAGGGACCGGCCGTGATGGGATGACCTTCGTGACTGCTCTCGTGATAGCTGGCGGACAGAAGACGCAGCCAGGTTCCAAAGAAGATGCAGAGAAGGCCGGATAGATCCTGGGTCCACTCGATCCGGGAAGAGGGGGCTAACCGAGCCGTCAGCAGGACAACTGCGAAGAAGGGAGCGAAGAGGACCGACCGTCGGCGGGTGAGCCAGCGTCCCGCGCGGACGACCCAAGGTTCTTTACGCATTCTCTCAGGCTATACCCAGGGTCGAGGGATGTCAACAGCCGGCGGGTTCAGTCGCCGGCAAGGCGGTGCTTAATCGTGGTGCCTTTAACGAGGTAGTAGACATCTTCGGCGATGTTGGTGGCGTGGTCGGCCACCCGCTCCAGGTGCCGGCCGACAAGGATGAGATCAATGGCCCGCGTGATCGTCTTCGCATCCTGGGTCATGTAAACGAGCAGCTCATGGTAGACCTGGTCGTTCAGATGGTCCACCTCGTCGTCGCGGCGGCAGACCCCCCGGGCCAGATCGGCGTCCTGGTTGACGAAAGCATCCAGGGCATCCTTCAACATCTGCTGGGCGAGTGCCGCCATTTTGGGGATGTCGATGAGCGGCTTGAGCAAGGGCTCCCTCAGCAGGTCCAGTGTCCTCTCGCTCACGTTTACGGCTTGGTCCCCCACTCGCTCCAGATCGTTGACGATCTTGAAGATCATGGCGATCGTCCGAAGGTCTTTCGCCTCCGGCTGGTAGCGGGCCATCAGGTTGAGGCAGGTCTCTTCGATCTCCACCTCCAGGCGGTTGATGGCCGCGTCCTCCCGGATGACCGTCTGGGCCAGCTCGGGATTCCGGTCCACCAGCGCCTTGACCGCTTTGCCGACCGACTGCTCCGCCATGCCGGCCATGCTGAGCAGCCGGTCTTTGAGCGCTTTGAGCTCCTCATCGAAATGCCTCTGCATCATCCGAATCTCCCGGTAATGTAGGCCTCTGTCCGTGAATCGCTTGGGTTGGTGAAGATCTTGCCCGTGGGGCCGAACTCGACGAGCTCCCCCATCAGCAGGAACCCCGTGAAGTCCGAGACCCGGGCCGCCTGCTGCATGTTGTGGGTGACCAGAACCACGGTGTATTTCTGCTTGAGCTGATAGATCAGCTCCTCGATCTTGGCCGTCGCGATGGGGTCGAGGGCCGAGCAAGGCTCGTCCATCAGCAGTAGTTCCGGCTTCACGGCCAATGCGCGGGCGATGCAGAGCCGCTGCTGCTGGCCGCCGGAGAGGCTCGTTCCCGGCGAGTGGAGCTTCTCCTTCACCTCGTCCCAAAGAGCCGCCAGCCGCAGCCCCTCCTCCACGGCCGCGCTGAGCTCGGCTCGGTTCCGGAGGCCGTTCAACCGCAGCCCGGCCGCCACGTTATCGTACACCGTCATCGTCGGGAACGGATTTGGTTTCTGGAACACCATCCCGATGCGGCGCCGGATCTGGACAGGGTCCATCCCTTCCCTATAGATGTCCATTCCCTCCAGCCAGACCTTTCCCTCGGCGCGCGCCTCCGGGATCACCTCATGCATCCGGTTCAGGCACCGGATGAAAGTGGATTTCCCGCAGCCGGAGGGGCCGATGATCGCGGTGGCCTGATGCTTAGGGATGGCGATGCTGATCCCTTTCACCGCTTGGTTGGAACCGAACCAGGCGCTTAAGTTCTCGGTCGCCAGGGCCACTTCCTGCTCTCCCGAAGGCGGAACCTGAACGGAGGGACGGGGTGGCGCGAAGAAGGGACGGGGCTCGGCCATCACAACACGATCCTCCTCTTCGGAAGAATCAAACGGACCCCCCCATTGACCGCCAGTACCAGCAGCATCAGGACTAAGGCCGCCGCCCAGGCCTGACGGTGCCAGTCGTCGTAAGGGGCGATCGCGTACGTGTAGATCATCACCGGCAATGACGAGGTCGGCTCCGTCCAGCCGTGACTCCAGACCCGGTTGTTGAGCGCCGTAAACAAAAGCGGTGCCGTCTCTCCGGCCACCCGGGCCAGGTCCAGCAGAACCCCAGTCAACAACCCCCGCATAGCCGCCGGGATCACGACGAACAGGATCGTTTTCCACTGATGCACCCCCAGAGCGTAGGCCGCCTCCCGGACGGAATCGGGAACCAATTTTAGGAACTCCTCGGTGCTTCGGACGGCGATCGGGATCATCATCATCCCCAGCGCGAACCCTCCCGCCAGCGTGGAGAAACCCTTCATCGGCAGAACGATCAGCACGTAGGCGAAGATCCCCATCACGATGGAAGGGATCCCGTTCAGAACATCGGCGGCATAGCGGACCGCGAAACCCAGGCGGCCATGGCCGAACTCGGAGAGATACACTCCGCCGAAAAACCCGATCGGGATGCCGATCGCGCTGGCCAGCAGAAGGAGTTTCGCCGTCCCGACGATGGCGTTGGCCATTCCCCCGCCGGTCTCCCCGACCGGCTGGGGGAGTTTCGTGAAGAAGTCCCAGTTGAGCGCGCCGATCCCGTGCACGGCGATGTAGCCCAACAGGAAGAACAGCGCGGAGACCGTCACGAGCGCGCAGAGGGCCGTCAGCCCGAACGCGATCCGGTTGATGAGGACCCGGCTCCTCACCGGGAGTGCCCGAGCTTCAGCAGCATCAGCCGCGCCAGTCCGTTCACCAGGATGGTGATCCCGAAGAGCACCAGGCCGATCCCGATCAGGGAATGCAGGTACAGGTCCCCCGTGGCTTCCGTAAATTCATTCGCCAGCACCGCCGCCATCGTGTAGCCCGGTTCCAGCACAGAGGCGTGGATCTCCGGCCGGTTCCCCACCACCATGGTCACCGCCATCGTCTCCCCGAGCGCGCGGGCCAACGCCAGGAAGATGGAGCCGGCAATCCCGGAGCGGGCATAGGGGAGGATGGCGGTCCAAACTGTTTCCCAATGCGTAGCCCCAATGGCCAGCGCCGCCTCCCGCTGGGAGCGGGGAACCGTCAGCAGGACCTCTCGGGAAACGGTTGTGATGAACGGCACGATCATCACCGCCAGGATGATTCCGGCGGTGAGGAGTCCCACCCCGTGCGGCGTGAGCCCCGTCTGCCGGACCGCGGGAACCAACACAAAGACTCCCACCAGCCCGTAGATCACACTCGGGACGGCCGCCAGCAGTTCAACCAGAAAGCCGACTGTCTCCGACAGGCGAGGTGGGGCCAGCTCCGCCAAGAAGATCGCCGTCCCCAGTCCCAGGGGGATCGCGATGACCAGCGCGATGGCGGAAGTAACGAGAGTCCCGTAGATGAACGGCAGAGCCCCGAAATGTTCCGCCACGGGGTCCCAGGTCTGGGTCCAGAGAAAAGAGGGGCCGAAAGCACGGAAAGCCAGCCTTGAGTTCCAGGCCAGCTCTCCGGCAAGCCCGGCAACCAGGCCCAGGATCAGGAGGGAGAAACCCAGGCAGGTCCACCGGAACAGCCTATCGCCCCAGTTAAGGCAGCTTGATCTGGGCAATCGCCTCCTCTTCCAACTGAATCATCTCCGCGGGCAGCGGGGCGTACCCCAAAGGCTCCGCGTACTTCTGCCCTTCGCCGAGCATCCACTTGAGGAAAGCGATCACCGCCTCTCCCTTCACCGGATCGGCTTGGCTTTGGTAGATCAACAGCCAGGTGAATGTGGAGATCGGATACGAGTTCGCGCCTGGCGCGTTGACGATGGAGACCCGGAAATCCTTCGGCATCTTGGCCAAACTGCTGGCCGCCGCGTTCGTGACGGTCTGGGAATTGCAGTCCACAAAGTTTCCCTCGCGGTTCTGCACCTGGCCGAACGGGAGATTATTGTTCGTCGCGTATCCCAGTTCCACGTAGCCGATGGAGTTCGGCGTCTGCTTCACCAGCCCCGCGACCCCCTCGTTCCCCTTGCCGCCCAAACCGACCGGCCAGTTCACCGATTTGCCGGCCCCGACCCGGCCCTTCCACTCCAGACTCACCTTGGCGAGGAAATCGGTGAAGACGAAGGTCGTCCCCGACCCATCGGAGCGATGCACCACCACGATGGGGTCGCCGGGGAGGGAAAGACCGGGGTTTTCCTTAACTAGGGCCGCGTCGTTCCAATTCTTGATCCTGCCCAGGAAGATCCCGGCCAATGCCGCTTGGGTGAACTTGAGCTTCGGGGATCCCGACAGGTTGTAGACCGGGACCACTCCTCCCATCACGCTGGGGATGTGCAGCACCTTCCCCGCCGCCTTCTGCATCTCATCGTCCGTCATCGGGGCGTCGGTGGCCCCGAAATCCACGGTGCCGGCCTGGATCTGCCGGACGCCGCCGCCGGAGCCGATGGACTGGTAGTTGAAGTTAACCGAGTTATTCTGCTTCGCGTACTCGGAGAACCATTTGGAGTAGATGGGATAGGGGAAAGTCGCCCCCGCCCCATTGACGAGCAGCATCTTGGCCGCCCAGGCGGGCGAGCCGGCCACCAGCAGGCCGGCAACAGCCGCCGTCAGAAACTTCTTTTGACTCAACATCGCTCTTCCTCCTCTTCCTTTTATACTTCGGATTGTTCAACCCTCTGTAAGGGTCCTGTAAGGTTTCTGTACGGTAATGCGTCCTTCAGAACGTCGTCTGCAGATCGGCCTGAAGCGTATCGTTGTGATTCTGCGAACCGATGATTTCATCGGTGCGGTAATATTTCAATCCGACACTGGCCCATTTGTTCAGGCCCATCTGCAGGCCGAGGATGTGCCCGAAATGGTTCGTTCCGCCCGCTCCAAAGTCGGAGTCGGTCAGGGCGCCGAACGTGGCGTTGCTCTCCAAGCGCTTGAAGTAGTACGTGCCCTTCAAGCTCCCAAACTTCTCGGTTACCTTTCCGATCTCGATACCGGCCTGCCAAGCGCCTCTGTTGTCCAGTTTTCCAGCTGGAGAGTCCTCCGCGGAATGGGCCGTATTGAAGACCCAGTCCCCGACAAGGGTTACCGGTTGCCCGAAAACATCCGGGGCGGTCAATCGGCCCAGGATATCCACGATGTTGTAATCGTAGGCCAACTTGGTCCCTCCCGAACTGAAGGTTGTGTTTCCTGAAGGAGAACCGGTAATGCTGGAGGTAAGCGTCCCCTTGGTTTTCTGGAAGTCGTAATACGCGACCGAGGGCTGAAACGTCAAGCCGCCCCATGGGAGATTCACGTCCGCGCCTCCCTGGAAGCCATAGACCGCCGGGTGCCCCTTCGTGGTGTTCAGCTCCGAGATCGGGAAAGCCCCGACGTTCGCAAACGGGGTAACGGGAAGCCACTTTTCCAACGCGGGCACCGGCTGCGGGCTCTTGAGCTGGACCGCGACCCCTTCCGGCGTCACATCGGGATCCCACGCGATGTCTGTGGTCAAAAACGGGTTGGTCATCTTTCCGCCGATGAACGATACCCATTTCTGCGGAGTGTATTTGGCGTAGGCCTTGTCCACGAAGATCGCTTTCTTGTCGAAGGTGCTCGTCAATGTCTGGTTGTTGGAGATCGGGTCGCCGCTGGAGCCCGTTCCCAACTGCACGCCAATCTCCAAGGGATTCCATGGCTTTGCCTCGAACCCAAACCGGAGGCGGAACCGCTCCCGGTTCCGGGTGATGGACGGATCCCGGAACTGCGTTTCATGCCGGAGGCGCAAGTCGCCGTGCCACTTGACTGTATCCACCCAAGTCCCACCCGGCATCTTCTTGACTACGTCCTTGGTGTCCGCCGCCCGGCTCTCCGAGGCAGGTCCGGATTCCTGCGCCATTTCGTTGCGGACCTCCTGCGCCTCTTCGCTGCTGAGGATCCCCTTCTGGACCAACTTGTTCAGCAACGCGTCCGTTTCGGAAGCCGCCGCCGGCCTGGGGGAGATCAAGGAGAAGCCCCCCAAGACAATGAGCACCAACCACCTGACTTGCTGCCTCATGACAACACCCCTCCTTTTTGGATTACGTTCAACTCGAGAGTCACCAGCCGGCCCCGGCCGGTGGTGATCAATATCTCCTGGATCAATTTCTCGGCTTCATGCATGGTCTTCTCTCCTTTTCTCTTTTTGTCTTATTTAGAAGAGAGTCTACGCGGAGGGGGTCAGCGATTCGTGAAGGAGGTGTAAGAACTCTGTAAGTTGAAAACCGGGCTAACCAAGTGGAAGGATCAGCGTGAAGGTGGTGCCTTGGCCGGGGCGGCTTTCGACCTGGACGGTGCCGCCGTGCGCTTCGGCCACGTGCTTGACGATCGAAAGCCCAAGACCGGTGCCGCCGGTCTCGCGTGAGCGGGCCTTGTCCACGCGGTAGAATCGCTCGAAAATCCTGGGCAGATCCTCCGCCGGGATTCCGATGCCGGTGTCCTCCACGACGATCCTGCACTGGCCTTCCCGCAGAACGGCGCGCACCGTCACCCGCCCATGGGGGCGGTTGTATTTGATCCCGTTGTCCAGCAGGTTGCCGACCGCTTGAGCCAGCTGATCCCGGTCGGCATCGAGGGATGGATCGGATGGAACAGGCTCCAGTACCAGAGAGACCTGATGCGTCCGCGCCAAGGGGCGGTGCCGCTCCACCTCCTGCTGGAGGAACGAATCGATCGAGATCGGCCTCTTTCTCAATACGGTCTGCCGGGACTCCACCTGGGCCAGCGTGAGGAGGTCGTCCACCAACCGGCCCAAGCGGGCCGACTCCTCTGCGATCGATTCCAGGAAGGGACGGCCGTGCACCGGGTCCTTCAGCGCGCCATCCAGCAGGGTTTCCACCGCGCCTTGGATGGCGGTGAGCGGGGTCTTGAGCTCATGCGAGACGTTGGCGACGAAATCCCTGCGCAGGTTCTCGAGGCGCTTCAAGTCGGTGATGTCATGGAGGACCATGAGGGCGCCCCGGCCGGTAGGGGCCCGGCAGGCGGTGGCATGGATCCGAAGATGGCGCTCGGCGGGGGCATACAGGGTCAAGTCGCGGAACTGCGGCTCTTCGGTCTCCAAAACCCGGCGGATCAGATCCTGGAGATCCGGATGACGCACCAGCTCGCTGAGCGGCCGGGCGGGAATCGCCTCCGAGCCCAAGCTCAATATCTCCCGGGCCGCTTCGTTCACCAGGATCACGTTCCCATCCGGTCCGACCACCAGGACCCCCTCCATCATGCTCTGCAGGATCCCCTCAATCTGGCTGCGGCTGGCCTCCAGCTCTTGGATCTTAGCCTGCAGTTGTTCCGCCATCGCGTTGAACGCTTGCCCAACCTGAGCAATCTCGTCTTGGGTCATCACGGGAGTCCTTGTTGTCAAATCCCCCTGGGCGATGCGGCGGGCGGAGATCGCCATGGCGGTCAGAGGCCGGGTGATCCGCAGAGCCAGGACCGCGCTGAGGAGGATGACGCCAATCACCAGAATGGCCAGCCCGGCGGCCAGCGTCCGGCCCACGGCTCCGGTCATCTGATCAACGTGAGTGAGAGGAAGAGCGACGCGCAGGATGCCGATGACGGACGTCCCTTCCTTCAGAGGGACGGCGACGTAGAAGAGTTTCTGCCGGACGGTGGCGCTCCGCCGGATCGAGCGGCCGACCCCGCCCCGGAGCGCGGTTTGAATCTCCGGGCGGCCGCGGTGGTTCTCAAGCAATGGGAGCTCAGCGGCAGGAACACCGGAATCCGCCAGGACGACCCCGCCGGAATCCACCACCGTGACCCGGCCTTCAACCTGTTCGGCCCAGTTTTTTGCAGAGAGCTGGAGGGCTGCCGAACCGCGCGCGCGGATGAGCCCCGCCGGAAGCGTCTGCGCCATCAGCCGGGCGTGGGTGGCGATCGAAGTTTCAAGCTGATCGAGGAACCGCTTCTCCACTTGGCGTACCAGCAGAATACCCACGCCGGCAGTCACCGCGCACAAGGCTGCCAGATAAGCGGCGGTCAATTTGAGGGCGAGCCGACGGCGGATCAGACCCAGCAAGCTTATTCCTCGTCCGGCATCTGGAAACGGTACCCGGCACCGGTCACGGTGATAACCCTCTTCCCTTCGGACACAAGTTTCTTCCGCAGTTGGCTGACATGCAAGTCCACCGTGCGGCTCTGAATCTCCGCGGCCTGCTCGTATCCCCAGACCCGCTCCAGCAGGGCCTCCCGGGAGAGGACCCGGCCATTGGCTTCGACCAAGACCCTCAGGAGGGTGAACTCCTTGGGGGTCAGCTCCAGCGTTTTCTGCTTGGACTTCACGATCCGGCGCTCCCAGTCCACCTGCAGGTTCCCGCATCGCCAGAGAGCGGGCAGCTCCGCCCGCTTGGACCTGCGCAGAACCGCCTTCACCCGGGCGATCAGCTCCCGCGGGCTGAACGGTTTCGGGACGTAATCATCCGCCCCCATCTCCAGGCCAACGACGCGGTCCGCCTCCTGCGTCTTGGCCGTCAGCATGATGATCGGCAGGGAGGCGGTCTTCGGATCGGCCTTCAACCGGCGGCAGACCTCCAGGCCGTCCACCTTGGGGAGCATCAGGTCCAGCAGCAGCAGGTCGGGCGCCTCTTTTCGGGCCTTTTCCAGGCCCTCCTCCCCGTCCCGGGCCGTGAGCACTTGGTATCCTTCCCGTTCCAGGTTGTAGGAGACAACCTTTGAGATGTTCTTCTCGTCTTCGATCAGCAGGATTTTTATTCGAGTCATGGCTTATAGATTCTTAGCGATCCAGACCACGCCTAAGAGGAGACCCGCCGCGGAGGTCAACACGACCAAGACGCGGTAGATCCGCTGCCCTGCTTCGCTGATCCGGTGGTAGAACCGGCCCGCCAGATAACCATAGGTGCTCATCGTGACGGCGCATCCGAAGCTGAACAGCCCGATGTAGAAATAGGCCAGCCAGGTGGTGCTGATCAACGTGATCGGGAGGAGGACGAACAGCTCCGCGGTCCCCGACGCCCCGTGGATCATCCCCACCAGCGTCGGAGCGAACCGGTGGACGTGCTCACTGCCCGGCCGGGAAGAATGATGGTGGGTATGCGACGGCTTCTCGTGGCCGTGCAGCGGCGGCCGCCGGCGCTCCCGGAACAGCAGGACCAGCCTCCAGATCCCCAGCACGATGAGCGACACTCCGACGGCAAGCTCGGCGTATTTCTCAAAAGCGGGATCAAACTTCAGATGCAGGATCAGGATGAACGACCCCAAAAACAGGACGGTCGCCGCGTGGCCGATCGCCCAACGGCAGCCGAACCAGGCGCTCTTGACCGGATCGGGTTCCAGGGAAATAAAGTGGGTAACCGCCGTGACATGATCCCGGTCGAACGCATGCCGCATCCCGAGGACCAGCCCCGTCAGCAAAAGAAGGACCGGCTGAAGAGAGGAGTAATCGTGCACGGTGTCAGAAAGAGAAGCCGGCGACAGGAGTTGAACCTGCGTCTTTCTTGCTGTTGGAGGGTATTTTACGCTGTTTCGGGGTGGTTTGTTAGCACAGCGTTAGCACGGAATGGGTAGGGCTAACGCTGGTTGGCGAGGTACTCCCGGGCGACCTGCAGAAACTCCCGAGCCTGTTGGATCGTGGTTTTGACAATCGCAGAATCTACCTGCGATTCTACTTCGTAGTCACCCTGGATTCGTTCATCGAAGGCATCGACCAGCCAACGATGGAACTTCGAATCCAGTTGTTTCGTCTTGATAAAATGCTCCGCAAACGCACCATGAACTCCACCATGTTTCTTGAATTGCAACTCTCTTTCGTTGAGTAGAGCTTCGGCCACGTAGAACAAAGCGTAATATGCGCGGGAAGCAGCGAAGTCCACATCGCCGTCGGCAAGAAGTTTTTCGGCAGCACGAACGGAGCGGGAGGCCTTCTGCAGAAGTTTCTCTGTTTCCGGCTTCATGCGGCGATTGCTTCAGCCCGTGCATTCCGGAGAAAACGCGAATCGTAATTCCGCCATTTCTCCTCAGAAACAAACACGCGGCTGACGCTGACACTGTACTTGAGGCAGAGAGAGGAAATCAATTGGCTGGTCCGCCCGATCTCTGCAGAATACAGGTCGTATCTCTCTAACACGATCAGTACATCCAGGTCCGACTCTGGATCGGCCTCGCCTCGAGCGTAAGAACCGTACAGGTAAAGTCCCTTTAGACGATCTCCATAAAGGGCCTGAAGACCTGTTCTGAGCTCGTTCAGTAAGGTTTTTACTTCCGTTTTGTCTATCGTCCTCAACATAACTTCATGTCCCTCACTGCCTGTCACTATAGCATGCGGCTCCCCCCAAGCCCTCTCAGTAAAAGAAAAACAGCCGGCGAGAGGACTTGAACCTCCGACCCGCGCTTTACGAAAGCGCTGCTCTACCAACTGAGCTACGCCGGCATCAAAGAAGATTATATCCGTTAACTGATGGCTTGACACTGCTACGTTACTCACGAAGTCCCCGCTCAATCGCAAGCAAATCAGCTTTAGCTGGTTCAGGGAGATCCTTCCGGCCACGGAGATCCTCTATCAACGCCTGGAGATGGGCTTCCCCAAACTGATGGACACCCTCGCTGTCATCAATCAGCTCGAAGATCAAACGACGGTGAAATTCGGCCGCTTTCTCGAGGACTTCGGCCATGATCTCAGCCGGGGTGTCCTGGGCCCTTTGTCCAATCAGTCGCAGAAGACAACAAAACCCGGCCATCATTTCCCCCGCGCAGAAGTAGGGATCGAAATTCCTGTGCCTCGACCATCGTTCTATCTCTTTCAATGCCTGTTTGACCTCTCCAATACTGAGCGGGCCTGAATCCGACATCTTTGGGGCGTCGGGCAACCGGGAGTGAGGTCTCGACCAAGAGCCGGACTCCGAGGCGGCAGGCGCAGCGTTGTCAGATTCACATTCAAAGGATCCTGATACATCGCCTCAATGTCAGTCCGGGAAATCAGTGGTGGCGGTATGGCCTCGGATTCAACCTCCTCAACGTCCGGAGGCGGAATCCCCAACGATTGATCCGCAACAATCGCCAGCGCGATCAGGTGCTTGCAGGGATTCCGGCCGCCAGAAACCGGACAGGCGCACTTCTTGAAAAGTCCGCTCCCACGCCATGCCAGTTCTGCCGCGTAGGCCTGAGTCCCTCTGACGACCGCCCGAAACCCTTTGGGGATTGGTTCCAATGAGCCCACCCGTTCTTGCTGTGCATACTGCTCACCACGCCGCCAGGTTTCTTGCGTCACCCGATAGAGCAATGCCCTGGCATAAGACTGTTTTGGGGGGGAAAGCTCCTTAAAGCTCATGCGCTGAGAAGTACTTTTATTTGTGGACGTAGTTCGCCGATCACCGTTTTAAACGAAGGAAGCCCAGGAACCAGAGAGCCGAGCCCCTGCTCCCAAGACTCTTCAATCATGGCCAACATGATCTTAGGGAAAAAGGCATCGGATCCCGCGAAGGTGACCTTGCGCACTGAGCATTTCTGACGTAAGAAGGCGGGAAAATTAGAAAGATCCAGGCGTTTTCGGTAAGAACCAAAGATCCGCCAGAGGTCGTAGTAATCCCGGGCTCTGGAACGACTCCAGCCCCGTTCTTTCAGCGCCTCGACGTGCTGAAGAATCGCCCGGAGTTTCTCCGCCACAATCTCCTCCAAGGAGTAGACCAGGATGCTCGCCTGAAGCGGCTCGCCGTACTCATGGAGCACCGTTCGCCTGGAGCACGGTTTGAGCACCTTCTCGTCCACGGTGATCTCTACCCGGATCCGCGTGTGCGATGTCGACTGCCAGGGCAAGCGTGCCCGGATCGTAAAAGCCTCCTGCCCTCCCGGATGGGGATCCCGCTCGGTATAGCGTTCACAGGAGATTTCCACCGGAGCGTATGGATCGATGAGTTTCATCGCCTTGGCGCAGACTTCCTGTATCGTATTTTCCATCGCTTGACCTGTCGGGAAACTTCCCACGGCGGAAAAGTCTAAATCTTCCGAGAAACGGTAATCACCGAAGTAGCACTTCTTGAGAGCAGTGCCTCCCTTGAAAACCAACGTCTCTTTGAGGGCCTCCGTCTTCGCGATGCCGGCCAAAATCCATGAAAGCAGATAATCCCGTTCCAACACTTCCCAGGGCAGCTTAAGGCGCTTTCGGGCTTCCAAGAGCCGATTACGAAGCGGTGTCACTTTCCCACCTTTCCCGGCAGATTTTCCTGGATCATCCACCGCCGATTGCAGGGACCCCGGTGGGGACCGGTTGGATCAAGCACTCGGTAACCCTTGATGGGGATTGCCCGGAGACGTTCTAGGCGACCCGGGCCAATTCCCTGCTGTTCAAGAATCCATCCGAGCCGCTTCCCTGTGGCTGCATCCAGTTTGAGGGAGTAGCGGACGATCTTCTCCAGATCAAGCTGAGGGCCCCGCACCTGGAAAGCATGCAGGACTTCCGCAAAATCGCCGCAGTAGCGCGGCATCGTCAGACCGTCGAGAAGCGTTCTTTCGGGATTCGTCATCTTGACTCGGCTTTCACCCATCCAGGCTTCCTCTGTGCCAAAGAAGCGTTCCGGTTTCACCTGAACAAATTGGTAGATTGTCCCTCCGGCGGGATACCCCTTGTCAGACCTACGCTTCTTCCTCTTTGCTCCAACCAAGCGAGGGATCGAGGTTCCTGTAGTCGTCAATACAAAAACGCGCCGTGGAAGCTGCTCCGTCAAGCCGTGATGGTGAAGCGCCGACCAATGGCTGATCGCCGCCGGATGAACCAGCGCCATCCCGATCTCAAATTCATGCAGAGAGGAGACGCCGGGAACGGAAGAGGAAAGAGAGTAGAGTCCCTTTCGCAACCTCACCACCCACCCCGACCTGGCCAGATAATGCAGAGCCTGCCGAAGATAGGTGGCCGAGAGGCCCACCGCTGGAGCAAGCTTTTTGGCTTGCTGCAGCGTAAAAATCCGATCGCCGCTTTCGGCCAGCTTCCTGACCAGCTCAATCCCAGCGGTGCTATGGATAATCCGTTCCGTCCTACTCATTCTGATAGATACAATACACTGATTGTTCGATTTAATCAAACAACTGATGTTTTATATATAACCTGGTTGGGAACAATAAAGCCGCGGGGGAAACCCTTTGGGCTTTTAGGCTGCGGTCAAGTAAGTTTCGATTCGATCCAGCAGCTCCGGCGAGGAAAGCTCCTGAATGCCCAGCCGCTGGAGCTCGTCCAGGAACCACTCCACCCAAGTCGGATCCACCCGGGTAAGGATGGATTCCTGCGCTTGGGCTGAATCGGCTGAGCCGAAGACGCTGGCTTTGGCTACAGCCAAAGCAGCCTCATAGCTGGCTGGGTCAGCCGGATTGTAAACTTGGGTGTGATCCTCCAGCGTCTGCCGGTCCTCAATCGGGAGATCCTTCTGCGCCTGGGCCAGTTCCCACGCTGTGGCCACGCCGGCAAACCGCACCGGCACTCCAGCTCGCATCAGCAGCGCTGCCCACTGCGCGAACCGGAGAACCTCCGGATCGCGCTCTGCATAGGTATCTACGACGAACCGCATCGGCAAGACTTGCTGCCGAGCGGGAGGCAACTGCACCGGTGGCAAGGGGGCAAGCTGTTCTTCCAAGCCAGACGTAATTTTAACAAGGTCTTCGAACCCATTCCACAGCTCCTGCGAAAAGGTCAGGCCCGGAAGGATCGACATAAGTCCAGGATGAGGATCGCTCGCCCAGGCAGCGAATAGGCTGGAGTAAGATGGTACCGGGGCCCGCTCTTCAAAAAGGTAGCTGCTGATCTTCTCTCTTGGAGTGTAGATGAAGCTCAGAGCAAGGAGGGGATCGGTTGAGAGCAGCGGTTGTGGCCAAAGATTGTACAGAGTCTCCGCCTCCGCTTTCGGCACAACTCCAAGAGCAATGCCAACTGTCAATTGCCGCCCTGGCAGATTAAACCGCTCTGCAACAGCCCTGGCCCGTTGCACAGGATCTTCTCCTGGAGAAAGTTCCTCGCGAACCAAGGTCAGCGTTTGGAGTCCAGGATGCCGCTTGATCTCCTTCACCAACAGGCTCCAGTCGTCTATGACCCCGCGCGCCCGGGGAGAATCACCCAGCGGAACCAGTACAACAAAAACTGCTCCAGGTGGAATCCGAGGCTGAATGGACTGAATTGTCCGTTGCAGATCCCTGCGGGCCGCATCCTGTGTCTTTCTCTCTTCCCGAAGTCGCTGGAGGTGGACCTGCCGAATTTTCGCCTCCACCAAGGGTTGAAGCTGTTTCAGGTTGAGCCGCAGCCGATTCAACCAGAACCGATAACCTTCCCGCAACAGGTCTAATTGAGAATCCTCATCCATCATCTTCGCAAAGCGTTCTAAGTCGTCCTTTCTTGCCGCGAGCCAGCTAACCTCCCTGCGCAGCCGGATTGCCTGAGGTGACGCGCTCTCCTCGCCCAACGACTTCAATTCTCCTTCTCGTGCGTGGAGCTCTCCCCTTAAGAAATCGCTCCAATGCTCTGTCCATTCGTTAACGTCCTTGATCGTGCCCATCGACGCTCTCTCGCGTAAGCTGAAATAGGGGGGATTCCCAAGGTTCCGATCCTCGGGTTCTTTTTTCCTCAGCGATTTGACCTGCTGTTCAATGTAACGCCCCGCCCAGTCCAAGTTGTGAAGAAACCTGCGGCCAACAATGCCATAGCGAGAATCCAGATGCTTCCCAAGGCTTGATTCCGCGTTTCGCTCTCCGTGCTCCTCCAGATCAGAGCGGTGAGCATTCCAATAATCCGAGAGGAACGCCCCAGGGTCCCTGGCGATGTCTTCCATGGATACACCCGAACGAGATGCCAGTACCCCTGTAAGGAACCGGATCGTCTCGTGCATGCTCCGGTCTGCTGAGGGACCTGAAACAGCCGTGATTAGCTTATAGGCACTTGTCTGTGCAGCCCCCACCGCGGATGCCAAGATCCTCAGGAACTCCCTACGCGTGACTTCGCCCTGCTCCTCCATGCCAGCCGCTAAACTGGAGTTCAGAACAGCTTGTTTCGGAACATCCACGGTAAGAATTTCAACGAGCCTTTTCAAGTCGGCATCTTTCGTTTGCGCAGCATATCGCCATGCCTCCCAGAATCGATTGACAACGGGATGCTTCAGGTCCGCAAAGCGTTCCGCCAGCCGGTGGGCACGGATTAACTCCGTCTTCCACTCGGGCGGGATGGGTAGGCGGTCGATTCGGCGTTCAAGGGCAGTATTGTCCAAATAAGGGACAGTGGTCGGCTCCGAATCCTTCTTGCCAGCATGAATTAACTCCAGATGATCCGCATATTCATCGTCGAAGAGGAGCAATCCTGTCGGGTTCAGATAGCTCTGAACATTTCTCTTTAAGAGGGCAACTTTTTCTTTCTCATCGAAGAACTGCACCGCTACCCTGGAAACCAACACAACATCATAGAGCCCTGCATCACGGGGCTGAAAATCTCTTGTAAGCGGATCCTCGTTTCCTCGCTCACGTATCTTCAGGAGAATTATCCCTGTTTCTTCATCCCTGTAAGTCCCATCTGCGGCAAGCTGAATCCCAGGAATGATTCCTTGATAGCGCCCCGTTCCATCAAACGACCGGACCTCCTCTTGAAAAACGACGTCGTTTCCGGTGATCTCAATCGGATGCCCTTGCAAAGCAGGGGCGTGCTCAAGAATGGTCTTCAGATACCTCAATCCTGAGTTGGCAGGATTGGCCTTCTCCGCCGCGCCCACCACCAAAACCCGGATAGGTTTCTTAGGAGAGAAGGGCGGCTTAGGTAGGGTCGGCGCCTGTGGCAAGTTTTCAGCGTCATGTCCAAACCATGGGTGCTGGGCCAACGTTTCGTTTCCTCGCAACGATTCTTCGGGAAGGATGCCCAGGATTTCCCGATCGTTCAACGGTCGGCCTGACAGGTAGTTCGCAATCACCAAAGCCGCCGGAGTAATCCGGTTTCGGAATGTGTGGGTAACGGGATGTGTCTCTACAAAACGTTTGAAATCCTGCCTCGTTTTTGGTTCGTCATAAATCCACCTCAGCACCTGACGAGCTCTGAGGGATTCTTCTCTTTGGAGGGGATCCGTTTCTTCAATAAGCGAGGGATGCCCTGTATAGTCCAACGCAAGCTGCTCAAGCTGCCACTGCACAGGGGTCACAGACCCCGTGGTTACTACATAGGTGTGGCGGATCTTTTCAAGCTCAGCAAGATAGGCAGAAAACCCTTCCTCCATTCCGGCCGCGAATCTCTGCCGCGTCTCCCGTGTGCGCTCCCTGCATTCGGCCAACATCGCCCTGCTCTGCTCAGAACCTAGCCTGGAAAGCACCTCGATTCCGGACACGAGTGGATTGATCCCCCACTTCTGACGGACTTCCTCCGGATCGAAGTGCTGATAATCCACATGGATTCCCGCATTCTGAAGTCTGTCAATATTTTTGATGCCACCCGCGTCGAACTCCTCAAGATAATGGGCGCCCTTGCCTGAGACATACACAATCTGCTGCATCGAAGGATCCACCACGCCGTCCGTGGCCCGCGTCACCATCTCGGCCAATAAAGCACCTTTCGTGAGCTTTGGCTCTATGGGTCCCAAATACACGTCCCGAATCAACGCAACGTTCGTCAAACCCATCGCTTTGACGACGTATCGCGTGATGGCTTCACTCAGCGCGCCCAGCGAACTCCAGTCCCGGCGGTACAGCTCTGTCAAAAACGGCTCCACGTTCTGGAAAAAAGGTTCCCTCGAAAGCACCCGCTTCAGCTGATCCAAATGCTGCTGCTTCCAATCGGTCCTGTCGGGCGCAATACGCTTAGCCGCAATGGGGTCCGAAAGCGAGCCTGACGTCAACGGCACGGTTACCCACGCATCCCCAAAACGCTGCCGATTCTGCCACTCGCTGCGCACATACTGAAAGGTGTGCCCCAAAACGAAAACATCGCTTTCGGCGATCTTCTCAAGAACTCCCAGGTACCGGTGATAACCCTCCTGATGCACTCCCACCATAATCACGGGGGCACCGGCCACCTGTCTGTGTACGGTCTCTTTCCATGAGATCACCCTTACTCCAGGGGGAACCGAGTGCCGGTCCTGAGAAAACACTTCCAAGCGGACAAACCCGGAAGTTTTCCGAACCGCTTCAATAAACACATCCGGATCCTTCTGTACCAGTGCCTCGATCATCCCCCGAAGAGAGGGCGGTGCTGCCTGGCCATCGCCTCCCACGACGATCGACATCACGCCCCACCTGCTGAGCTGCTCTGCAAGCTCATTAGAGATTCTTTGAGGGAGCAATCCGGCTTCATCAGGGGTTTCCCAAAGGACGTTATTGTCCAGAGGGATCAAACGCACCAGCTCGGGCTCTTGCGTCTTCGCTGACAACAGCCGTTCGGAAATGAGCTCAAGGGAGTTACTCACCAGGTTCTCGGCGACCGCTCGATACAGATTCCGCCCGTCAGATGCGACGAGATCCGCAGCCAGCAAAGCTTCCGCATAGGGCGCTGCCGCGGCAAGACGAGGACTCAAGTATGTCTGAGCCAATAAGTGATCCCGGGCTTCCGCTTCCTGACCATAGGATGGCCGACGAGCCGTCTGAGAGGCATAGGTCGCAATCCACGCTTGCTTCTTTGCCTGTCCTTCGGGACCGAAGTTGCTCAGAACGTTGGGGGTAATCCCGTAGGCCGCAAATGGGTCCTCTCCAGGGTTTGTGCCGATGTAGAAATAAACCTGAATGGGTGGTCGCCCCATGGCAACCCGCTGCAGATTGACGGCATGCGCCGCATTAAGATAGAGCTGAGGTACGTCCCGATGATGCTGGTGAAACGCCACGCGGGGCAAGCCGACAATCAGAACATCCGCATCTCTTTCTTCCAAGATTCTCTCCGCCTGGCGATGCAGGGATTGTCCAAAAGGTTTCCATCGCGAAAAGTATGATAAAAACCTGCCATCGTCTGAATGCACAGCTTCGATCACCGGTTGATCCACTCGCATCTGAACATAGTCCACCCCGATGTTGGCAGCGGCTTGCTGCCCTTCCGCCTCTCGGGCGTTCTTCTTGACCACATCCAAAGGCACCCGATCTGAAATCTTCCTTTGGGCACGAAATGACTTGGCATAACTGTCCGTAACGCCCATGGGGTCAGATGTGACCGTTACCAGGGTGGTCTGCTTGGCGTGGGGGCGGACGTCCCTCAACACGATGTTGCCCATGTAAAGAGCCGCGTCGTCATGATGCTCCTCCACTACAACCACGTTCTTTCCGGCAAACAACTCCGCCAATTGCTCCGGCTGATTCAACACAGGCTCGTGAGGCCGAATGTCTACCGTGGTCCCATCGTTTAGAGTCAATCCCATCAGGACATTGGTGGCGATTCGGAAGTGGAAGTTCAACAACGCCAACAGCCGCTCGGTTTCCGGAGTCGGGGCAACTCCAGCCAAGGTTTGAGCAAAGCGCTTGAGGAATTCCACAACAGCCGGATCAAAACGGAAATCGTCCACCTGCGAGTACCGATTGATGATCCCTGCCATGGTGTTTAGAATCAGGTCCCCATGCCGCTGAACCACCCAAAGAGAAAGCTCTTGGCTGTAAAAGAATCTGTCTTCAAACATCATGACCAGATTCCCGAGGTCCGCCTGCCCCCCCTTCTCTTTGAGCGAATTGAGCAGTCCCACCACATCCGAGCGGCGCTCGTATCCCCAACGCCGAGCAGCCAACAAGCTTTCCGATGGGATGTCTGAGCCGTGCTCGAAATAGGAGTGATACACACCGGCCAACTCGGCGGCCACCTGCCGAATGGCCTCCACCCGATCGTTGTGTCCCAAACCGCGAAGCACGGCGGCCATATAGGCCATGCCGGGAACCGGCTGGGGAGGCGTCTTGAAATCCCAGTTGGGAATAGAACCTGAAAACTCTTTTAGAATGGCATCCGACCGGGGTTGAATGTCCTCTGCAATCTCATGCAATCTGGGATCTGTCGGCAAAACGTCCTGAAAAATTTCGAGCTCCGGCTGGTCCCCCTCGGCCGGAATGGTCTGAGTCCGAACGTGGAGTTTCTTCAAATTCTCGGGGGTCACCATGGGAGCCCCCGGATAAACCTCGATCAGCGGTTGCATGCTGACCCTGGCTCCCCGACGGACGAAGTCCAAAGTCTTATCGGCCGTAATCAAGATGTCTTGCTCAGTGACCTCCGGCGGCATAAGGATGATGTTGACCAAGGGAATAATCCCCGCGGCAAAGAGGCCGTTTAAAGCCGCCTCCGCCATCTGAGACGGCATCCGTTTCTTGATGGAGGGCTGATCGGCCAACCGGTCCGAAAAGGTCTCCACGCCGATGGCGACCAAGGCGAAACCTGCCTGCTTCATCAGGTCCAGGAGCTCCATGTCCGGGACAAACTCCGCGCCGTACTGAGGTTTGACCGTGATGGAACGCGCCCGGGTTTGCGTGTAGAACTTGAACTTTTCGGGAATCTCTCCGCGCGCCTTCATGTCGATCACCAAGAGGCAAAAATCTTTGATGCGCTGCCGGCCTGCTTCCCCACCGATCACAAAATCATCATCATTGAAGTAGATCGCGTCTGCCCCATGGAGATCGACCGTTTTCTTGACAAGACCAGCGATCTCCTGAGCATTCAAGCGGAGCACGGCAACCTGAGGTCCGCCGGTGGCGCTCTTAAGGAGCATCTGAGATGAACAAAAACCGCAGCCGTTGGGACAGTGGCTCGAGGTGAACAGGCGCGCAGTCCGAATGGTCGCCGCGCGGGCGCGCATGGTTTCGCCGGTGTAAAGATCCGCATTATGCTTCCAGTAAACCTCATAGGGGATGTCCTGCACGGGATCGCTCCGATAAGCCACCTCGTGAAAGAATTCCGAGCTGACCCCCCGCGCATACCGGACCACTGGCTTTCCACCCTGCAGATAAGCCACACCCGCCACGTCTGAAAAACGCTCCACTCCCCCTGTTCGAGCCGTTTGATGTACCGCAATCACATCGGCCAAAACGCTTTCACCGTATCCCAGGAGGGCTAGATCCATGGGGCTGTTCTCAAGCCATTGGCCGTAATTCTCGGTGATCTCCGACCCGCCTCCGACAAGCAAGGATCGTCGGAATCCCTTCGAAGCACTCAGACGAGCCGTCTCCGTCCTCACGAAACGAAGCAACTGCATATCGCCTTTCATATTGATGTGGGTTGGCCCAAACCCGATGATGTCATACCCGCTTTTTTCCAATAATGCTTCAAGCGCCTCGTGCATCTCATCGGGGTACAAATTGGGATCAAAAACGTCGACCGTCGCCACACCCTTGTTTTCCAAATAACGCTTGATTCGATAAATGCCAAACGGCGGAGCGACAAAGACACCGTGTTTCCGATCCTTGTCCTGCGTAGTCCGGTCTCTCACATCCGATGGAATCAACAAAATCCTGGCTGGGGGGAAACCGGCCGGCGCAGAAATGGGAGGGGCAACACTGACCGTAGGTGTGACTATGGGGAGCGCCGCACGTTCTGACTCCTCCATGCCAGCCGCCTCACGAACACGTGCAGCGGCACCCGAAAGGCCCCGGTGGCTGCCCGACATCTGGGAGAGAACGACTTTTACCCCGGGAGGCGCATGCGCCTGAATGAGGTCAACAAACGGTTGTCCTAAACCTTGAGCGACGCCTCCCCCTGCGATCCAAAGCACCTCCGGCTCATCAGACAAATCTCCTGCCACGGAGATCTTCAGCGTGGCTGCTCCGATCGCCTGACCCAATGCGCGAGCGGAATTCTCGACCAGATCGACCGCCAAGGGGTTAGCTTCCTGAAAAGCCTGGCCAACATGGACTGATGTAATCGCCTCCGGATTCCCTCCAGCCAGTTGGAGAATCCGATCTCCCCCCGGCTCTGTGAGCCGCTCACGGGCCCGTCGCGCCAGGTGAACCCCGGATGTGTTCTCTTCCACCGTCTGCCCGTCTGCGGCCGTATACCCCCAGAGCCCTAAGTCAACCGCCTTTCCTGAGGAAGTCCAATAGGCGGCATTCGTCCCTGTCGAAACCGTCAGATAAGCCGCCAGCTTCCTGCCTCGTCCGCTACCGTAAATGGCTTCCCCTCGCACTGCAGCCGTCATGTCGTTCGAGATGAGAACCGGTCCACCTAACCGCTGGATAATCAGCTCTCGAAGGTTCTGTCTGGTAAAAGGCAGGTTGTTCTGGAGCGTTACGTATCCGGTCGCTTCATCCAAGTCGCCCGGAGAACTGACAGAAATTGTCCCGACATCCTCTCGGCTCAAACTGGCTTGTTTCAATACCTTTTGGGTCTGTTGCGCAATCAGACCCAATACGTGCTGCGGATCGCGAGGAGCTGCAATAGCTTGGTCCGGGACGCTTACCAGAATGTCGCCACTCTTGGCATCCACCAGAGCAGCCCGTATCCAGGTGCCACCCAATTCGATGGCCAGAACCCGGGCGGATATGGGGACCTGCTTGATCAGTTCCTCCATACCGGTTGTCGTTGGAGGGTGAAGCGGTATGACTTGGCGTGGAAATGTGCCGGCGGACTCATCAAGTGAGGGGCTTAGAAGACGATCTACCTTACTTAAGGCGGCTTGAGGATCTTTGAGTACTTCCTCCAAGCCGGATTGAACCTTTTCGGACCCGCCGCCCTCTGTTCGAAGGGCCCAGGCAGAGTTGGGTATGGCCAGAGCAAAGGCGACGAGAAACGCCCAGACTCGACGAGTAAAATTCGTCATCGTTTTTAAGCCAATCGGTTCGTCATCTGTCTCCAGACAGCAAACGGCCGGATTGCCGTTTCTCCCTTCGGCAACCCGGCCGTCCTCAATGAAGAAGACCCGTTGGCTTTGTGCCCCCCCCTCGCGGGGAGGTTTACCCTTTCGGGGAGTCTTGTTCTAACTTCATTTAAGCTTCACACAAAGTATACCTGATCACCCCACAAACCGTGGGACTTTTTTGCCTCCGACCATGTCTCTTTGACCGGACGCTTCAGTTCCTGAAGCGTCCGACTCGAAGATTTGGGCATCCAATTTCTCACCGGCGCCAATCTGGGCTTCCGGAAGCAGGTGGCCATAGCGGTCAAGAGTCGTCTGGATCGAGGCGTGGCCAAGCTGGCTCTGGATGAATTTGGCGTGGGCTCCTTGGGCGATGAGAAGCGCAGTGTAGGTGTGTCGCAAATCGTGGAATCGGATCTTCCGTAGGCCTGCCCGGGCCAAAGTGGGTTCAAACTCCCGTCGAATGAGATTGCGGTACTGCAACGGTGTTCCCTTCGGCGTACAAAAAACGAGGTCATGCGGACTTGCCGGACACTGAATCCGGTGGAGCTCCAGCGCTTCCTTCAACCCGGGAGACATGATGATGGCCCTCTTGGAGCGTTTGGATTTGGGGGAGGTGAAGCGCCAAAGATCTGACCCCTCTTGACCGAGCTCTTCCGCCTCCCGCTTCAGATACCAGAAAATGCTGCGCCGGACGTAAATCCGATTGGCATTCCAGTCTATGTCTCCCCACTGCAACGCCAGAATTTCTCCCATTCGCATTCCCGTGAGAGCGGCCGTCAGGAAGAGCGTTCGGTACGGTTCGTCTGAATGTTTTAACAAGAGACGAACCTCGTCCGGATTCAAGTAATCCATCTCGATCGACTCGACTCTGGCGTGTTGGATGTCCTCGGCGGGGTTCGCCCGCAAGTACCCCCACTGCCTGGCGTGCTTTAAGATCTGCTTCAACAGAACCAGCGTCTTGTTGATGGTCGCGGGAGAATTCGGCTTCTCTCGGAGTGATTTTGCCATGTACGCCTGCACTTGGTCTGGCGTGATGTCCGTGAGGCGTCGTAAGCCGAAAATGGGCGTGAGATGCCATTTCACCATGCCTCGATATGACCGATAGGTGGTCGGTTTAACCCTAGATGACGAGTAATCTTTCAGCCACTTCTGGGCGAAATCGCCAAAGGTGATCTGCTGGATTGAGCGAAACGTGCCGGAGTGGAGCTGGGCCATGACCTCAGCCAGCCGGCGCTCAGCCACCTTCTTATTGCGGCCGACCGCCTCCCACTTCTGTCTCTGCCCGATCCGGTAGGCGATGGAGTACCCGGCCCGCGGACATGGGCACGTCCCGGCTGCCCTGCTTCCACATTTCCGACACCGCCAGATGATGCTGCCTTGCGCCATGGCTATCCCCTCCTTCCAGGGAGAGAGAGCCGGAAATATCGGGGTTTATCAAGTAGAAAGCGCACGGCCAATCCCGGGCTACCCACTCAACCTCTGCTTTCGGAAGAACGCCAAGACCTCTGCCGGATCGAACCGGACGTACTTGCCGATCCGGACGCAGGGAATTGTCCCCAGCCGAGTCCGCTCGTAGAGCCAGGAAACCGGCACGTTCAGGATCCGGGCCATCTCCCGGACATCCACCAACTTTTCAACAGGAACTTCGGGCTTTTCCATGAGAATTTCAGACCTCAACTACAGTTCTTGAAGCGTGGCACTTCATAACCTGAAGCGATCCAACCCCTCCGAAGAGAACCGACGCTTCAAAAACTGAACCGTCGCCAGCACAGCCGCCGTCGGAGCGACACTTCAGATTCTGAACCCTTTTTAGATTCTCCATGCCTCTGTCGCCTTTGCTTTATCCTGGAAGATTTGAAAAAGGTCCTGTCAGTCGATAGGTGCAGTAGTATCTGAATAGTCCGCCGTGCTTCGTCTTTTCGATCCAGCCTTTTTTCTCCAATCCCTTGAAAGCCTTCGAGACGGTGGCCGGCGCCATGACCCCCTTCAGCGAAATGTAGCTGAGTCGAAGCGCGTCGGGATTGTGCCCCCGGAAGTCGGCCTTCAGGTGAATCCACAAAATCCGTTCGCTGTTGCTGAGGGCCTTCCACTCCGGGCTGCGAAGCATCGCCTTCTGCACCATGACGAACGGCGGGCATTTCGATCTTTGCCGTCTCCCCCACGACATCAGGACTTCCGGGTTGTCCTGTTCCGCAGTTGCTCCTGAATCACGACCAGATCCTCTTGGATATAAAATAGCCGCCGGCCCAAGAGAGTCTTGCGAGGCGGCGGAATCTGCTTCGTCTCGATCAGATAAACCAACTGATGGTGCCGGATGCCCAGAACCTCCGACAACTCTCCGGTCGTCAGAACCGTCGGGCCCGGCGCTAGTGCCGGGTTCTCGGTTGTCCCCATTGTTTTGGCCATAAGAGTTCCCTCCCTTCGTAATTTTGATCCCAGTTTAGGTGAAGAAAGGTGGAGTAACCCAGTCTCACTGGGTTACGCGCTCTACTCGACGAGGAGCTGTAACTGGAGAGGTCTGTTCCCAGCAGGGAAACCCCGGGGGTAGATTTTGGAACGCGCAATGGAGAAGAAATCTTTTGGAGCAACCGCCTACAGAGGAACCCAGACTGAGAAGTGTTGGGAAAGCTTCAGGAGCGGGGGAGTACGATGTTCTCCGGACGGATGGTCAGGCGGTAGAGACTGCGCTTCTCGGCCCCGGAGGGAGCGGCGTTTTGAATGATAAAATGCTCCTCAGCTTTTCCCCCCACACTCCGGATGGCCGGAACAAGATTCTTTCGGAGCCGAAAGAGGGTGGTCTTGAAATTGCCTTCGGCGTTTCCCTCAAGACCGGAGCGGTCGGCGATCAGGCCGATCAGCTCTGTCCGATCCACGTAACCCCACCGCTCAGCAGGGACGCCCCGCTTGCGGCCATCCTGACGCATCTGCTGGGCCAAGCGAAGGAGAATCTTGTATTGGGACGGACCGACGTGCGCGGACCGCCTTCTTGCTCCCCTGGACACCCTGAAGTAGGGATTATTCCCGCCTTTAAAGAGCTCGAAGAGCACGTCGCAGAATTCGGTGGGAGAGTTTGTCTTTTTTCTTGGGGCCGCCGCTCGGCGGCCGGCGGTCTTGCTGACCTTCCGCTCTGTTTCCAAGACAGAGCCGCTCGGAGGGACCTCCTCCTCCCGCGTCCCCCGGATAAGCGGGACGCCCAACAAGCGGGCCCGCTCTGCCCTGCGCCGCCGTTTTATCTCGGCAAGAACCGGATCCAGAAGGTAATCTCCCGGATCCTCCAACGGTATCCCCTTTTCCATTCTGTTGTCCATTGTACTTTGGAAACCGAGGAAACGGGTCAGCACGCTTTCCCGCGGTCTGGAGTCTCAGAGCTTGACGGAGGAGATGTCCGGCTGGCCCTTGATCCCGGCGGCCTTTCTCATTCGAGCGATTCGCTCCATGGCGCGTTGGTGATAAGCGCGTTGGTAAGCCTGCAAGCCATCCAGGGCCTGGAAGAGCTTGGAAGACCATTTCATTTTCTGCCGGGTTGTACGGGCGGCTTCCCACCGTTTACGGTAACGAGCATACTTTCTGGCAGTATCCATGCCGTCCCTGTGTCCTTGACGGGCTTCGTAGGTCAGCTCATGACAGTGCCGGCACAAATACTGGTTCTGCCCGGGCGGGAGGTAAAGCTTCGCTACTCGGCGGCCGCAACGTTTCTCCGGGCAGATGAACCACCACCGCTTATTTCCAAACCTGCAGGGCGTGGAAGTGATGCGGACTTCGCGTCTTTCAAAATGATGCTCTCTGCCCAGGGCATCGGTCAGCGTAGCGTTGACGATTAGGGTTGTGGGCCAGAGCGGCCGATTGATCGCTACCTGCGTGTGGAGAAAAGTCAGCCCTTTGGATTTCCGGCTCCACCAGTCGCCGGCCTCTTTTTCCAGCAGCCGACCCTTCTTGAGGTCGAAGATGCTCAAGCCGTAGGATTCCTCAACCGTTCGCTTCTTCCACACGACGCCCCCTCACCTCCCCGTTTTCTTCCGAAATCATTTGGAATTCGGCAATAGGTCACGCTCCGCGTAACAACAATAACCCCTTTTAAACGAGCGCCTTAGGCTGTTTCCCGGCTCATTGCCGTTTTCGAACTCGGCAAGAGTAGCAGTCCGCCATCCAGTTCCATGCCGGGAAATTCTGTTAGCACCGTGTTAGCACGGAGCCGAAATGGCCTACCGGGGCAAAGAGGCGGAATGTCCTAACCGATTGAGAGGATGAGAGAAGGGGTCATGCCGGGGAGAGAATCCGCCGGCATGACCCGCTCTTTACGAAAGCGCTGCTCTACCAACTGAGCTACGCCGGCCTAAAGACAGTGCGATTATACCTCTCTTAGAAATGCCGGGAAACACCACTGATGATCTCGTAGCGTGTTTTC